>Ga0310691_10000352_pt1 | contig 90468 bp, 83 predicted proteins | sample 176DNAGHGlowgp2_FD_203887 | JGI IMG/M metagenome (GOLD analysis project Ga0310691, IMG submission 203887) | Sheep rumen microbial communities from Palmerston North, Manawatu-Wanganui, New Zealand - 1766 DNA GHGlow gp2 (v2) (version 2) | ecosystem: Host-associated > Mammals > Digestive system >...
TTGATAGGCCGGCGGTGTAAGCACAGCAATGTGTTCAGCCAACCGGTACTAATAGCCCGAGGGCTTGACCTACATTATGCAGGCAAAAGCCTTGCCTCTTCCCTCTGTTTAGTTTTCAGGGTACAATGTGCCTTGACATGATTCAACGTTCCAGACGTGATTCAATTTTCCAGCAGGATGAAACAATAGGAATGTTGTTTCGAGAGTTTGAACCTCTCTTGAATCATGAATTGGAGAATATGAAAGTATTCTTCAAAATGGCCCGATGGTCAAGTGGTCAAGACGGGGGCCTCTCACGCCCCAATCGGGAGTTCGACTCTCCCTCGGGTCACCATATGCACCTTTAGCTCAGCTGGTAGAGCACCTGACTCTTAATCAGGGTGTCCAGGGTTCGAGTCCCTGAAGGTGTACCATCCTTGAGGATGGGCAACCATCCTCAAGGAATCCCTTGACAAGGGAAATTGAATAGTGTATATTTGGTTTATTCCAAATATAGTTGGTGTTTTTAACGGTGAGGGTCCACCTGTTCCCATTCCGAACACAGAAGTTAAGCTCACCAGTGGCGAAAATACTTGTCTGGCGACGGACTGGAAAGATAGCTCAACGCCAACACAAAACCTTTGACGAGAGTCAAAGGTTTTGAATTAGCCTCCTTAGCTCAACAGGTAGAGCATGCGGCTGTTAACCGCAGGGTCGTAGGTTCGAATCCTACAGGGGGCGCCATTCAACGGTATTGCCGTCACGATATCGTGACGGCAATATTTCTACAATGGGATTTGGACCGTTAGCTCAGTTGGTAGAGCAGTCGGCTCATAACCGATCGGTCCGGGGTTCGAGTCCCTGACGGTCCACCATCTTTCCTTAAGGTGTAATTGAATACAGGGGAATAGCTCAGCTGGTAGAGCGGCGGTCTCCAAAACCGTAGGCCGAGGGTTCGAAGCCTTCTTCCCCTGCCAGAAATCGTCTTGAAATGTTTTGTTTCAAGACGATTTTTGCATTTTTGGACTGCGTTTAGCTCTCAAAAGTGAACACCAAATTTTGCTTGACCACAGTTTGACCACAATTAGCTTCCGGAGGCGTTGAGATTCCTGATATATTCCTCCATACGATTTGCACTTTCCTTCTTCATACGATCAGAAACATGACCATATACGTCCAGTGTAAATGCTGCAGAGGCATGGCCTAAATTTTCCTGAACTGTTTTGATGTCGTCGCCATTCTGCAATGAAAGAACTGCATAAGTATGCCGGAGGTCATGCACACGGGCATCAGGAGCGCCTATGGCTACGGCTGCAGATTTGAAGTGTAAATAAACACGTTTGGGGATAAGATACCCTCCCTGCAAATTCGTGAATACCAAGGCTTTTTTATGCTCCTCCTCATTTGACCATGCAAGCCATAAATCTTCTGAGCGTTGTTTTTGCATGATCTGTTCGGTGTATCGAATTTTGAGAAGCTGCATCACAAAAGGTGCTGGCTTAAGGATTCTTGGTTTACCGCTCTTAACAGAGGTAAGCGTGCTGCCACCATCTTTTTGCGGACGACGCTGAAGCTGCTTGTTGATATTTAGCGCACCTTTCTCAAAATCAACACAATCCCAGGTCAAACCCATAGCTTCGCCAAGCCGTAACCCTGTGAAAACAATTACCCTAAGAATTGTACCATATATCTCGTCGGTTGAGATGATTTCTAAAAAATCCTTGACTTGCTTGTCCGTTAAAGGCGTGATCTGCTTGTTGTACACCTTCGGAAGCTTGACTTTTTTACATGGATTTTTTGAAATCATCTCGTTTTCAACTGCCTGTTCAAGAATCCCGCTTAAGATGATATATACATTCTTAATGCTTTTTGGGGATAGTACCTTTCCCTTTTCGTTCGGTTCACTAAGATGGTTGAAGAAACGCTGGAGAATCATCGGATTTAATTGACTCAGGTTATATTTGCCAATTCCAGGACGAATATGTTTGTTGATTTGTGCCTTGTACCCTTTCAGTGTCGAATATTTCTTATCAAAGGTATATTCTTTATACCAAAGATCCATCCAATCACTCAAGGTCATCTTGGCTGGCTCCAGGTAAAGGCCTTCGTCAATTTCAGTAGTTACTTTGGAAAGTTTCTGGCGTACTTCTTTTTGATTTTTGCCATATATTGATTTGCGTATTAGTTTCCCAGTTTGCTGATCGTATCCAGCAGAATAGATTCCTTCCCAGCGACCATCAGCGCGTTTCCTTATTGTACCGGATCCGTTGGCAGAACGAGTTTGCTTAGACAAGTCTACCTCTCTTTCTACAGATTTTTTCTCCAGTCAGCTATAAACCTGTATTTATTATACGTTTCGACAAAGAAAACTGCAACATCATTGCCTTAAAAAAATTGACTGGATGAGGAATCCATAGATTCAAGCCAGTGAATGAATTTTGCCTTCGTAACAATCATTCTCTTTCCGATTCTTACTGTTGGAAAGGAAGATTGATGGAGAAGAGCATACGCAGCGGATCTGGAAATCCCGAGGGCGTCGGCTATTTGCGGTGCATTTAAGGTGACCGGGAGTTCATCAAATGAGTGAATTGTTGAGTTGTTCATTTTTCTCCTTTAATTCATAACTCACCTCCGCCTGTGGCTGGCAGGTCCATAGATTTTCATCTCCCCGCCTTCTTCATGGCCGGGCCGCGAGTTACAGAAGTCTCATTATCCCCGAAGCTGTCGTTGCGCAGACAGGTGCCGCCTGTCTTTTTTTGCCGTCACTCGTTTGCCGGACGAGTGCGCAGCCGCTGTTCGCTTCGGGATTGTGGAGGTGAGCGAGTATTCAGTTTTCAAGGTACATTCGCATGAGGATGCCTTCAATAATAAAAAGCCATTGAAAACTGAAAATCTCGCAGTTTGATTATATGTATGTTTATAATAATAGTGAAAATCTATTGATTTTTCTAATTAGGTGAAGAAACAATTCCTGGCGCATATCCTCATTAATCTTACCGTTTACTGTACTTAGATGATCAATAAGCGGCAGATACATGCGAATTATTTCGCCAATGGCATCACGATTACCTAATGTTGCTTTAAAAAGTGTGTTGGCAAAGTCACTTCCCGCTGTGGTGTCAGTTGTCATGAATGGACAGATAATTGCGCAATTCTTCCAGAATTCTATATTTATCGCTGTATATGCTGCATTTGCTCTTATGCGGGAGCATATCGGCAATATCTGAAGGCTTCAATTTGTACACATACAGCAGCACCAAGAGCCTCCGCTGATTAGGGTTTAGAATGTAATACGCAGAAGAAAGAGTATCGTTGGTAAAGTAAAATCCATCATCAGAACACCCAGACTCAGAAAAGACCGGAACAACTTCTCTTGAGATTAATTCTAAAGGTATTTCCTGAGAATGAGCTTGACTCTTAATTAGATACTTGATTCTTTCACGGAATAGTGTTTTCTCCAACCAGTTTGTAAAGCGTGCTCGTAATTCTTCATCTGAAAACTGGAAAAATGACATATCTTTCTCCTTCCTATCAATTGTTCTACGATGAATCATAATAACTGCCTCACCGTGTCATTTCCGTTTCCTCGAATCGCTGCAACAGCTACGACATAAACATCGCCTCTTTTTATTGTCATGAGATTTGAAAGGGGTTAATACAAACAGATGATGCCGCATACTCCATACATTTTTTGGTATTTTCAGCGGCAAGGCGAATATTACGCTTTTTAAAATAAAAATGCTGTCGAAAGAAGAAAGACAGGCTGCACATTCAAATAGTGCAGCCTGGTGTCAAGTTAATCAAACACAGATAGGTTTTCAAGCATTATTCTCAGTGATTCATCGGTGTATCCATCATCCTGGGCAGTAGAGGCATTAGTAGAGTCATGGAAAGGGGATACAATTTGCGAGACTTGAGCAGGGGAATCCAAACTCCTTTTCGTATTCTGACTTTGTTCGATACCATCATGAACAGACATATTGTCTGATAACAGTTCAGGATGAAGCTGAATGTACTGATACATAGCATCAATAATATAATAACTTTTTCGGCGTCCAAGACGAGTTAGAACTTCACCGACCTGAATGTTTTGCTTAGATATAGCGGGGAATTGAATATGAAACTCATAGCGGCTCTTATTTGACATATACAATTACCTCCCACGACTGAGTGCTGTTGTGGCAAGTAGCTTAAAACCTACGGCATTGGCATTGGTTGATAAAATAAAAGACGCATTTTTTACAAGATTTGATTTTTCCAGGTAAGGTTTTAGCAGCAAGCTCCCGCCGCCAAGAAACACAGCGGGGTTTGAGCGCAGATCAATCTGGAGCTCACGTAGTTGGTTCAAAATGTTATTTGCGTGTGAACTGGTCGCGGCACAGATTTCAGACTTTACCTCAGAAGAAAGAATTGTGTTTTTCCCGGTCAGTACTGCTGATATGTGTTCATCGTCAATTCTTAAGTCGTAGCGCGCATTGATTTTACGTATGATCTCGTTGTACATTGTGATAGTGCCGCATTCAAGGGAACGGCAGTACTGCAGATCAGGCTTCCCATTACGGATCATTAATACATCGGTTGTATATCCACCGATATCAATGAGAAACAGACGCATTTCCTTCACAGCCAGATTGCTGTTCGCTACTACTGCGGCATAGGCCTGAGGATAGACCAACACTTTGGGTATCGAAAGAGAGTAATGCCGTTCCTTGTACGTGAACTGTATGGGATGATCACAGGCTAAATAGGATGCGAACCGATCTTTCAGAACACTGTAGTGCTCCGGCGGCAAGCCGGCGGCAAGCTCTACAGTCAGAGACGGGGAGAGGGCAGAGGCTTTCTCGAGCTCTTTTATAATTGCGAAGAGGGTAAGGACAAAATAGCGGTTATCCTGCGTTTTGTCCCTCATGTAGTGAAGCCGGGTTTCCGTAAGAGTCCAGAAACGACCGTCATATTCCAGATAGTCATCTGTAATAGGCCGGACCGTATGCTCTGCCAGTCCTGCAACAAAAGAGAAGTTTGGTGTTTTGATGGAATAATTTCCGTGATCGACTGCAATTAACATCAGCAGCACCTCCGTATTTATGATTCACCTTATTACACGGAGGAGATAACGAAAGCGCAACATAAGAGACAAAAAATAATCGTAAGGTGAGCGCTCTGTAATTGACAATTATTCTTTCTGTTTGTATTATGAAAGTATAAAAATGGAAGGAGCTCTCAGTGATGAATCTCAAAGAACTGCGTGAAAAGAATAAGCTTACCCAGGCGGCCTTTGCAGCGCCTCTCGGCGTAAGCGGCAAGTCCATCTATCTGATCGAGTCCGGAAGAATGAAGCTCAGCAAGAAGCTCTCTGACAAAATAGCGGAAGTATACGGCGAAGTGATTGAGCCGGGCGTAAGGAAGGCAAGAACAAGAGCAGCCAAGGCGGAGAAGAAGATTGACAAGGCCGCCACGGATGCAGCGCAGGCAGTTCTGGATACCGAAGAGAAAATCGACAAGAAAAAGCGGAAGGCCAGGGCCAAAGTGAAGGCGGACAAGCCCGCAGTTGAGGCTGTGGCCGAAGCTGTTGCAGCGCCGGTCGAGGCAGTCAAGGAAAAGAAAACAAGAAAGCGCACACGGAAAACTGAAATGACCTTCGTGATCCAGTCTCCCTTCGGCGGTGAAATCACGCCGGAAGAGATCCGGGCGAGAATCGGTGAAGCTGACGCGGTGTATATCCGTGTTGATCAGAACAAAGCCTATTGGGTCAAGGGCGACGAAAACGGAGATATCGACCTCTGGTAATAAGAACCCTATATTAAATCAACGGCAGAAGCGAATGTATACGCCTTCTGCCGTTGATTTACATTATGGACAGAGTATCTGAAAACTGAGAATTAGATTTATAGAGAGACAGTCAGAAGGCGCAAATCTCATCCTTTTACTGCCCTCACCAGAAATAAGGGAGTTGAAGAAAAATTCAGCTTTTCTTCCTCTGACCATACCTGCTGCCAGATCTGTTCATCCGCCCAGGCATGGAGACCAAGGCTGTGAAGCTGTGTCAGATCCCATGCGGGGCGGCGGATGCTGCTGAGCGGGACACGGCGGGCAATGTCCTCCATCACATCGAAGTTTTCCCCCACGTTCTGATCCCACACGCCCTGTTCGGCGCTGTTGATCCGATCCTGATCGTAGGCTGCCTGTGCCTTCTCGTCAAAGAGGTAGGCGTACCAGTTGGCGTCAAAGTTTAAGAGCAGACCTCCGGGTTTGAGCACACGCACCCACTCGGCGTACGCTGCATCCGGGTGGGGCAGGTTCCAAGTCAGATTGCGGCTGATCACCACATCGAAGGAGACGTCTTCAAACTTGAGAGCCTCCGCGTTCATCTCCATAAAACGAATGCTGTTGGCCAATTGGCCGGCATTTTTCTTTGCCTCTTTGAGCATGGCCGGGGTAAGGTCGATCGCCGTCACATCATACCCCAACTCGCAGAGAAGAATAGCAAAGAAACCGGGACCGGTGCCAACCTCGAGTACGCGAAGCTGAGCCGCCGCGATTCCGGAAAACTGTCGGGCAATCTCCGCTTGCAGGCAGTCGCTCCATTTTTTGCGCTGGTCGGTTTCAAGCTCCACCTGATTGACCTCGGAATACCCGGAGGCACGGCCAGTCCAGTATGCTTTGTTTTCAGAAAGAATTGTCTGTCGGGACTCCATAGCTCACCATCGGGCCTTTCTCAATAATGTTCAATGACGCGCACTGATACAGTAGTACGCCGTCTGTGGGGGCCGTTTCTGTAAAGAGACTGCGTCCGAAGTAATCGCGGATCTCACCCAGCTTTTCGCCCTTTTGAAACCGGTCGCCCGGCTTCAGCTCGGGATACCAGCAGCCTGTGCAGGGGGCGTCGTCGTTGTATTCAAAAAGCTCCTGCTTTGGATAGACTGTCCAATCGCCATCCAATACACCAAGGCAACGGAGAATATTCCGCACATCGGCTTTGTCCGCCTCGATTTCCTCACGGCTGAAAAGACTCAGCTGCCCGCGCTCAATGAGAACGCTGGGGATGCCATGGACAGAGGCCAGGTTATACGCGCCGCCGGTACGGCAGCGGGAGCGCACAACGTATTTCACGTTGACACATTCCACCATCCGCTTCGCCGTTTCTTCGGCAGGCGTATCGCCCAAGTAGTAGCAGAAGGGGACAAGCGTCTCGTAGCCGTCGCCGCAATGAAGGTCGATGTACGCATCTACATTTTTAATGAATACCTCGAACAGCATGTGGGCAAGCCGGTCGGCCTCACTGCCCTCACGGTCACCGGGGAAAACACGGTTCAGATTCTTCCCGTCCTCGTACACCCGGGACATGGTTCGGTTTTCAAAGCCGGAACGGTTGGCAAGCGGCAGAATGATCACGTTGCCGCGCAGCGCTGTCACGTCCAGCTCATTGGACAGCTCAATTGCTGCCTGAATCCCCACATACTCGGCATTGTGGATCCCGGCGGAGATCAGCACCGTTGGCCCAGGGCGGGCTCCGCACAGAAGGACATGCGGGACATGCAGCTCGGTACCCTCCACGTGAATATGGTCTTTGATGGTTTTGCCGGGCGTGAGCTCGTGTCCGGCGATCATTTTTACGCTCATGAAAGGCTCCTAAAAAGATATTTCTCCATACCCTACCATGCAGAGAATGTTTCTCACAAGCCCCCCGGGGGGATATTTTAAAAATTTTTTTGAAAAAAGAGAAAAAAATATCCCCCCCCGGGGCTTCCGCTCAGGCTCGGGATAGCATATAATTTCACTGTTAGATTGAACGATCTCTGCAAAGATAGGGAGAACAACGTGAGAAAGTATGTCATTCAAAGATTCATACAACTGATCCCGGTGCTGATCGGGATCACGTTTTTGTCCTTTGCCATGATGCGCATGGCGGGCAGCGACGCGATCACGGAGATGTACGGAGATAAGGGCGCGGTGGCTCAGGAGGTCATCGACGCCAAGCGTGCCGAACTGGGTCTGGACAAGCCTTTCGTGCAGCAGTATTTTTCCTGGCTGGGCGGCATGCTCACCGGCGACATGGGAAAGAGCTATGTCTCCGGGCGCGACGTTTTCAAGACCTTTACTTCCAAGCTCCCGGCGACGCTGCTGCTGACGGCGCTTTCGATCCTCATGACCATCGTGATCTCAATCCCCCTGGGGGTTCTGGCTGCGGTGCGGCATGACAAGCTGACGGACTATCTGCTGCGCTTTCTGAGCTTTATCGGAAACTCTCTGCCGAACTTCTTTGTGGCGATGCTGCTGATGGAGCTGCTGGCCATCAAGCTTGGCTGGCTGCCGGTCATTTCCAACGGCACTACTGTGAAAAGCGCCATCATGCCGACCCTGACCCTCGCCATCGCCATGTCTGCCAAATACATGCGGCAGGTGCGTGCGACAGTGCTGGAGGAACTGAACAAGGACTATGTGACCGGCGCAAAAGCGCGCGGCGTGAGAAACCGCGTGATCCTCTGGCGGAGCGTCATCAAATCCTCCATGCTCACGATCATCACGCTGCTGGCCCTCTCTATCGGCAGCCTGCTCGGAGGCACAGCCATCATTGAGAGCATCTTCATGTGGGACGGCGTGGGGAAGCTCGCGGTGGACGCCATCACCATGCGCGACTATCCGCTGATCCAGTCCTATGTGGTCTGGATGGCGATCATCTACGTGCTGGTAAACCTCGTCACAGATCTCCTGTACCATGCGCTTGATCCGCGGATCCGACTGGGGGTGAGCGAGGGATGAAAGAACCGACTGTCCGGGTACAAAAGATCAAAAAGGACACCATCAAGACCCGGCTCATTATCTTTGGCGCTCTGGCGCTGGCCCTTCTTCTCTGCTCTGTTTTCTGCGAGCACCTGACGCCCTATGATCCCTATGTGCAGGATCTGAAGAACGCCAAGGCGCCGCCTTCTCTGGAACATCTCTTCGGCACCGACCGCTACGGGCGGGACATGCTCTCCCGCGTGATCGTCGGCAGCAAGACGAGCATTTTCTCCACCCTTCTGCTGGTGGGCATTGTGACCGCCCTCGGCACCATGGTCGGCGTTTTCTGCGGCTGGCACGGCAAGTGGATCGACACCGTGCTGATGCGCATTTCAGATATGTTCCTGGCCTTCCCAGGCCTCGTGTTCGCCATGGCCGTGGCCGGCGTTCTGGGCGGCGGATTGCAGAACGCGATCATTGCGCTGGTGGCCATCTCCTGGCCGAAATACGCCCGCATTGCCCGAAGCCAGACCCTGGCCCAGAAGGAGACGCCGTATCTGAAAGCCGCGCGCCTGTCCGGCAGCGGCACTTGGAAAATTATCTTCAAGCATATCCTGCCGAACATCATCGGCCCGATCCTTGTTACCTCCATGCTGGATATCGGCACGATGATGATGGAGCTTGCGGGCCTGAGCTTTCTCGGCCTCGGCGCAAAGCCGCCAACGGCGGAGTGGGGCAGCATGATGAGCGACGCGCGCAGCCTTTTGTCCTCCGTGCCCTGGGTCACACTGGCTCCCGGCTTTGCCATCTTTATCTCTGTCATGATCTTCAACCTCCTGGGCGACACCATCCGAGACTATGCGGATCCAAAGTCAAGGGGGAACTGATATGAGCGATATTTTACGTTACGAGCATGTCGACATCTCCTATAACGGCGTCAAAGTGATCAAAGATGTGAGCTTCACGGTGGGAGAGGGGGAAATTCTCGGCATCGTGGGTGAATCCGGCTCCGGCAAGTCCACAATTATCAAGGCGGCCATGGGCCTGCTGGGTGAGACCGGCCTCGTTACCCGGGGCGATATCTGGTACAAGGGCAAAAACCTGCCCGATCTCTCCGCCGCAGAGCTTAGAAAGCTCAACGGCCCGGAGTTGGGCATGATCTTCCAGTATGCCGGCAGCTCCTTCTGCCCGATCCGCACCGTGGGCGCCCAGCTTTACGAGAGCATGACGGAGCACGAGAGCCTATCAAAAGAGGCCTTTCGTGTCCGTGCAACCGAGCTTCTGGAGAAGATCGGCTTTGAGAATGCCCGGCGTATTCTGGACAGCTACCCCTTTGAACTCTCCGGCGGCATGCAGCAGCGCGTCGGCATCGCCGCGGCGATGCTTTTAAACCCCAGCGTTCTGCTGGCGGATGAGCCGACCTCGGCGCTGGATGTCTCCGTACAAAAACAGGTCGTGGAGGAGATGCTGCTGGTGCGCAGGACTTTCGGCACCTCCATCGTTCTGGTGACCCACAACATCGGCGTTATCGGCGCGATGGCGGACAAGGTGCTGGTCATGAAAAATGGCGAGATGGTGGAATACGGCGAGACGCAGCAGGTGCTGAACAACCCGAAAGAGGACTACACCCGTCTGCTCATGTCCGCCGTGCCGAAGCTGAAGAGGTGAGAAGATGGAACCTGTCCTGAAAGTTGAAAATCTCACCAAAGTCTTCACCCGCAAGGGTCAGCCGGATTTCACGGCCGTAGACCACATCGGCTTTGAACTCTATCCCGGCGAGTGCCTGGGACTGATCGGCGAGAGCGGCAGCGGCAAGACTACGGTAGTCAACATGATCACCCGCCTGCTCGACAGCACCGAGGGCCGCATCGTGCTCGATGGCGAGGACATTACCCGCCTGAGCGGGAAAGAACTGCGCAAAGCCTACAGCGAGATGCAGATGGTCTTCCAGACGCCGACAGATTCCTTTGACCCGCGCTGTACATTGGGCGACGGCATCGGTGAGAGTCTGCGCAATAACGGCATGAGCCGGGCGGAGACAAAACAGGAAGTGGCCCGGCTGCTCACCGAGTGCGGCCTCACGCCGGAGTTTGCCAAGCGATATCCCCATCAGGTCAGCGGCGGCCAGTGCCAGCGCGCGGCGATCGCCCGCGCCCTTGCGGTCAAGCCAAAACTCCTGATCTGCGACGAGGCGACCTCCTCTCTGGACGTGACCATCCAGAAGGAGATCATCGCGCTGTTAAATGAGCTGCGCTCCCATCACGGCAGCGAGCTCTCGATCCTGTTCATCTGCCATGATATTGCGCTGGTGCAGCAGTTCTGCAATCGCGTTCTGGTGCTGTACAAGGGAAAAATCGTGGAACAGGGTGTCCCGGATGAGGTCATCCGCAATCCACAGGATGTCTATACAAAACGTCTGATCGACAGTATTTTATAGCAAGCCCCGTGCGTGTCATTGCGAACCAGTGACCGATGTCACTGGTGTGGCAATCCGTTTCTTTGACGTGGCCGCTGGGAGATGCGGATTCCCACGCCAGTGTTGCGACACTGGCTCGGAATGACGGGGGGAAAAGCATTTTTATAGAGAGGTAACTGACACATGGAGAGAATCAAGCATCGTGTGACGCATTACTGGTCCCACCGGGCGGAGGGCTTTGAAGCCCAGCGCCTGCGGGAATTTGAAAGCGAGAAGAAGGACCGCTGGATCGCGGAATTTCGCAAATATCTGCCGCAGGGGAGACCGCTTCGCGTGCTGGACATCGGCACAGGCACAGGCTTCTTCGCCTGCCTGATGGCCGAGGAAGGCCATGAGGCGATCGGCATCGACCTGACCCCGGAGATGATCGACCATGCCGAGCACATGGCGGCCGTCCTCGGGCTGGATGCGCAGTTTCAGATCATGGACGCCGAGGAGACGGAATTTGCCTCTGAGAGCTTCGACGTGCTGGTGACCCGGAACCTGACCTGGACGCTGCCCCACATCGCGCGAGCCTACCGGGAATGGTATCGTATCTTGAAGCCGGGCGGGGTGCTCATCAACTTCGACGCGGATTACTGCGCCGCCATCGACAATGACGAGGTCGAGCTGCCGGAAAACCATGCCCACAAGCTGGTGCCCGAATTTCTCACCCACGAAAACGAAGAGATCACCATGGAGCTTTCCGCATATGAGGGACCGCGCCCTCAATGGGACGTACAGCTTCTGGTGGAAGCGGGGTTCGAGCGCGTACTTGTGGATGTGGGCGTCTACAAGCGTATCTACAAAGAGATCGACGAGTTTTATAATCCCACGCCGATCTTCACCATCGCAGCCTATAAATGATATAAGACACAGTTTGTGTTTTATATAAAAAGGCGACTTCCCTGATGGCCCTGGAAAAGCAGCAGGGAAGCCGCGAATGACTGACAGGCGGCGGAGAATCCGCCTCTGCCGCCTCCAGTATAGCGTAATCCGCGGAAAGAGACAAGAAGATATTGGAGGAAAAACATGAAAAGTCTCAAAAGAATCCTGCCCTTCGCGCTGATCCTGTGCATGTTCGTGTGCCTGTTTTCCGGCACCGCCTCTGCAGAAGGCAAGAAAATGGTCATCGGCGACACCACCTTCAACGCCGAAAACTGGGAAGAGACCATTGACCCGCACCGCACCTACAACGGCTGGCCCTGCATCCGCTACGGCGTAGGTGAGACCCTGGTACACTACACCGACACCATGGAGCTGGAGCCCTGGCTTGCCACCTCCTGGGAGAATGACGGCAACAACACCTGGACCATCACCCTGCGTGACGGCATCAAGTTCTCCTCCGGCCGCGACATGGACGCCGAAGCTGTCAAGCAGTGCTTTGAGCATCTGCTCGAAAACCACGACCGCGCCCCCGGCGACACCAAGATCGTTGACATCCAGGCTGACGGCCAGGTTCTGACCATCACCACCTCCGAGCCGAACCCCGCCCTCATGAACTATCTGGGCGACCCCTACGCCTGCATCATCGACGTGGACGCCTCTGACTTTGAGACCGGCATCTCCGTCGGCACCGGCCCCTACAAGGCAGTCGACATGCTGATGGACGACCACATCACCCTGGTTCCCAACGAGTACTACTGGGACGGCACCCCCAAACTGGACGAGCTGACCATCCGCACGATCTCTGACCGCAACACCCTGGCCCTGGCCCTGGAGGGCGGCGAGGTTGACGCGGCCTACGGCGTGGCTTATGATGCCTATTCCAAGTTTGAAAATCCCAACTTCCAGTTCTCCAGCATCCAGACCTCCCGCGCCTTCTTCGGCTGCATGAACATGCAGAGCGCCATCATCCAGGATCCCGCCGTGCGTCAGGCCATCGTCATGGGCATTGACCGCGAGGGCTTCGTCATCGCACTGCTGGACGGTCACGGCGTGCCGGGCTACGGCCCCTTCCCCGAGGGCTTCAGCACCTTCGGCAGCGAGCACCTCAACACGCTGGGCTATGATCCCGACGGTGCGAAGGCTGTTCTGGAGGCCGCCGGCTGGGTTGACACCGACGGCGACGGCATCCGCGAGAAGGACGGTCAGAAGCTCACGATCCGCTGGCTGACCTATCCCAGCCGCGCGGAGCTGCCTCTGCTGGCCGAGTCTGCCCAGGCTTCCCTGAAGGACATCGGCATCGATGTGGACATCAACAACACCGCCAACCGCCGCGAGTTCCTGGCCACCATGGACTTTGACGTATACGCCTCCGCCCTGGTGACCGCGCCTTCCGGCGATCCCCAGTACTTCTTCACAACTTCCTGCGTGCCCGGTATGAGCTACAACTTCGGCGCGTACGAGAACGAGCACGTGAACGATCTGCTCCATCAGCTCTCCACTGAGTTCGACACCGCCAAGCGCGCTGAGCTCGCCATCGAGCTGCAGCAGACCATCCTGGACGACAACGGCTATGTCTTCTGCTCCTTCCTCGAGATGAGCATGATCTCCAAGGCCAGCGTCCACAACTGGATCGCCCACGCCTGCGACTACTACGAGGTCACCGTCGATCTCGACATCGACTGAGCAGGCCCCATATAGAACTGCATGCCCCTCCCACTCGGAGGGGCATGTTTGTTTGGTCGCATTGAGGAATGAAAAACGGCAAAAAATCTGCAGTAAAGTACAAAAATATCCCCCCGGGGGGCTTGTGCGGTGCCCTGAAGTTTCATACAATATAAACAGAGAGGGACTACGACAGCAAAGGAGCAAGCCATGGAAATTGCAGAATACTTTGACTCGGTTGCCGCGTTTTGGGATGATGATTTCTCTGAAGCCAAACCCGCGCGCGTCGTTGCTTCCACGATCTCAATCCCGCGTGGCGGTGCCTGTGTACTGGATATAGGCTGCGGCAGCGGTTCCATGTTCATGGATCTGCTGGAGAGCGGCGCCTGTGAGATCGAAGGACTGGATATCTCCGGCGGTATGGTGGAGGCTGCAAAGGAAAAGTTTTGCTTTGACCCCCGCATCCATGTAGAGAAGGGAGATTTTCTCACGCATGAACAGCCCGGCTATGATGTGCTGATGGCCTTCAATTCCTACCAGCATTTTCTGCAGCCGCGCGTGTTTCTGAAAAAAGCCAGGGAGCTGCTTCGCCCGGGCGGACGCCTCACAATCGCATTTCCTTTTGACAGGGAGCACACCAATACGATCAGCGCGATTCTGCCTGTCGGACTTGCACGAGGCCTGCTTTCGGCGGAGGAGGAGGCCGTATTCTGGCGGGAATGGTTTGATATAGACTGCATCTGCGACAACACGGGCCTGTACCTGCTGTCCGGTGTAGCAAAATAACAGAATAATATAAGTGCCGGGAACTGTCCGTTCTGAACAGTACCTGGCACATTTTATATGTCAGATTATTTGCTCGCTGCTTTCTTCCGCAGGCTTGCCTTGACGATGCCCTTGGGATCCTTGATGAGCAGGATCACAAGCCAGAGGATTAGGCCGAGAGCCACAACGGAGAAGCCGAGGAAGGCGTCGTTGAGCATGTCCTCGGCGGCAGGGGTGAAGTACTCCGCACCGAGTTCGGCATACTCAAAAATTGCGTCGCCCAGCCACATGAGGGAGGCCCCCCAGAACAGCACGCAGGGAACGCCAAGCATCAGGCTGTCATCCTTGCGCTGATACCACTTGATCGTTGCGATAATCGCCGCAAATACACAAATAAGAAGTGTCATGACGTTTCCTCCTTACGCGGCGGCCTTCTGCGGCTTCGTATCCGGGCGTTCCATGATCCTGTCTGCGACAAACATCATGATTGCCCACGTGACGGTTACAATGATCGCCACGGTGACGCCGATGGTACTCATCTCGTGCAGCATCTCCGCTGTGTCTCCGGGATCATTCATCGCCGTCAGGAACGGGAACCATGGGACGACTTCACCGTGCCAGATGTGCTCGAAGCAGAGCAGGAACGCGCCGCCCCACAGAAGCTGTGCGAGGATCATGAGCTTTTTGCTCCAGGGGAGATGCTTCTCCTGCTTGGTCTCGACAGCGGCTTTCTTCGCCAGCTTTTGAGAATCGGCCTTCATCTCACTGTTCTTCATAATCTGTGCGGCCGCAGTGACCACAACGGCCTCAGCGGCGGAAACCAGGAAACATGCCATACCTATGTTCCTCCCAAATGGTTTTATTTGCAAACGGCTGACTGCCGCTATGCACTATTTTCTTATCGCGCGGCTGAGCTCTGCCTTAAAGGCGTCGATCAGCGCCATATCCCCGGTTTTGCGGTATTCTTCGGCAAACTGCTCGGCGTACTGCGCCATCAGGCTGCTGCAGATGCTGTCCAACTGCCCGCGAACGGCGGCAAGCTGGATCAGAACTTCGGTACAGTCTACGCCGTCCTCAACCATGCTGCGCACAAGCTTTATATGCCCGATCGCGCGGGACAGCCGGTTTGCCATGTAATGGGCATCGTATTGTGCCTGCTTCTTATCAGTGTCCATCTGCGCCTAACTCGCTTTCATAATCAGGTATATTGTAGTCCTGTTCATTGCTGCCTACAACCCCGGTGGGGGGATACAAAATTTATACCGAACATATCCCCCTACCGGGGTTAAATCAGCAAAGTGACGAAAAAGGAGGGAGCATTTCTGGCAAAACGCAGAGATGGGAGCGCCAATATGCAAAAAAGTTGGAAGCTGAGCTGAATATTCAGACCAAAAATCGTCGAAATACCTGAAATAACCCCGGAGGGGGGATGCTGCGGCGGTACCAAAAAAGTGAAATTTGTATCCCCCCGGGGGGCTTCCGCGCAGAGCTTTTTTCTGCTATGCTTTCGCCAGATCAGATGCTTGATGGTTTCCGGGGGTTCCCTCATCCCAACGTGCTTTTACACCTCTCTGCGCGTAACGGCAATCAAAGATCTCTCTTGCTAAGCCCTCCGTGCTGGTCACACGGAGGGCGTTATAATATCATGATAAATAAATGAGAGGTGTCCTTTACGGAAATCGTATAATACAGGCCTTTTAGTCCTGTAAAACAATAGAGGTGTACTATGTCAGAATTCAAAATCATCGAAGTCAAGCAGAGCGTACTTGAAAACAACGACCGGGATGCAGAGATGCTTCGCTCAGAGCTTAAAGCTTCGCATACCTTTTTGCTCAATCTCATGAGCTCTCCCGGTTCCGGCAAGACCACAACGCTGTGCCGCACGATCGAGGCGCTGAAGGAAGATCTCCGTATCGGCGTGATGGAGGCGGACATCGATTCGGACGTGGATGCTGCTACGATCGAGAATACCGGCGTCAAGGTCATCCAGCTCCACACCGGCGGCATGTGCCATCTGGACGCCAGCATGACGCGGCAGGGGCTGCGGAACCTCGGCGTCGAGGATGTGGATCTTGCCATCCTGGAGAACATCGGAAACCTCGTGTGTCCTGCGGAGTTTGACACCGGCGCTGTGAAAAACGCCATGATCCTCTCCGTTCCCGAAGGCCATGATAAGCCCCTCAAGTATCCGCTCATGTTCTCCATCTGCGACGTGCTGCTCATCAACAAGATCGACGTGATGAGTGTCTTCGACTTCGATTTGGAAAAATGCAAGGAATATGTCCGGCGGCTCAATCCCCACATGAAGATCATCCCCATCTGTGCGAAGACCGGTGAAGGAATCCAGGAGTGGGCTGACTGGCTGCGCGAGCAGACTCGCGCCTGGATCAAATAACATGGCAGATACAGCCTTTTATGATATCCTTCAATCCGCTTTGCCGGACAGCGTTTTCGTCGAGCGACTTGTCCACGGCATATCCTGGACGGCGGCGGTCCTCAGTGACGGCTCTGTCGGAGTCGCCATGCACACCCCGGGGGAGACGGTCCCGCGTATGTTCGGGAGCCTCATCGGGCTTCCGTTGAAGCAGGCGGGACAGGCCATGCTCTCCTGGAACATGGAGGAGGCCAGCGAAGCCTTTGCTGTGGTCAACGCCTTTTTCAACAATCCCGCCTGCGGCTTTCTCAAGCCGGAGGCCAAAACGCTCGACGGCATTGACCTGCATAACCGTACGGTGGGAATGGTCGGCATGATGCTCGGTCACAGCAACATGACCGCGGAGGACTTTCTCTGCGCAAAGCACCTCTACATCATGGATCGGGAGGAAAAGGCCGGTGCCATGCCGGACAGCGCCTGCGAGTATTATCTGCCGCTGTGTGATCTGGTGATCATCACGGGCAGCGCCGCCATCAACAAGACCATGCCGCGCCTTTTGGAGCTGAGCCGGAATGCCGAGGTCATCCTCACCGGACCGAGCGTGAGCTGCTGCCCGGCGCTGCGCGATTTAGGGATCCATCGCCTGAGCGGGCGCGTGATCACGGAGAAGGAAGAGATGCTCAAGGCCATTGTGGAAAAGCGCACATCGGTCAACCGTTTTTCCGTGCCGTTTCAGTGCTGAAGCATTCTGAAATTTTCTTCAAAAAATATCCCCCCGGGGGGCTTGTGGAGCCTGTCCCTAGGGGATATCATATTCCTATGAGAGTGCAATCTGATCTGACCAAAAACAGAAGACGAAACCGAACGGCGCTGATCCTGCTCACTTTATCGGTGATCGTGCTGACTATTGTGTGCCTGTTCGTGGGTTCTTCTCATATGAGCATTGCCGAATGCTTCACAGCCCTTGCCAAAAAGGGGAGTGCCGCACAGGTGCGCATTATCTGGAACATCCGTATTCCGCGCGTGCTCGCGGCGATCATCGCAGGGGCGGGACTCTCAATCTCCGGCCTCATCATGCAAACCGACCTCAATAACCCCATGGCATCGCCCTCAACGCTGGGCGTGTCCAACGCGGCGGTATTCGGCGCGAATCTCTCCATCATCGCCTTTGCGGGCGGCTTCCTGGATACGGGGAACCAACTGTCGAGCTATACCGTGGGTGCCAATCCCTACGCCACGTCCCTGATGGCGTTTCTCTTTTCCAGCGTCTCAATCCTGCTGATCCTCGGTCTCTGCCGCCTGCGGGCCTTCCAGCCCGGTGTGGTGGTGCTGGCGGGCATCGCCATCGGCTCTGTGTGGACGGCGGCAACCACGATCCTGCAATTCTACGCGACCGACGTTGGCCTTTCCGCCGCGGTGATCTGGACCTTCGGCGATCTGGGCCGCGCCACCTACCGCACGGACTGCATCATGGCGGTCACAGTGCTGGCGGGACTATTGTTCTTCACGCTTATGAGCTGGCAGTTCAACGCCCTTTTGAGCGGAGATGCGGCTGCCAAGAGCATGGGCGTCGCGGTGGACAAACTTCGCTTTGTTTCCATGCTGCTGGCCTCCGTTATCACAGCGGTGTGCGTATCTTTCCTCGGCATCATCGGCTTTGTTGGCATCATCTGCCCCCATGTGACAAAACGCCTTTTGGGACAGGATCACCGGATCTCCGTCCCCGCCTCGGCCTTAAGCGGGAGCGTGCTGCTTTTGCTGGCGGACACTCTCTCACGCAGCATGGGAAACGGCTCGGCCCTGCCGGTGGGCGCGATCACGTCGCTGCTCGGCGCGCCCTTCTTCCTCGCCATTATCTTCACACGGAAGGGGGAGCACGACTGATGCTGGAAATCCAAGACCTGCGCTTTCGCTACTCTCGCCGCTCACCGATGGTGCTGGACGGGGTGAACCTGACCCTCCGCGACGGGGTGATCGGCATCCTGCTGGGCAAAAACGGTTCCGGCAAGACGACGCTTTTCAAGAACATCCTCGGCATCCAAAAGCCGGAGAGCGGCAGCATCCGCTTTGACGGGGAAGACCTTTTAAGGCTCAGCCGCCGGGAGCGGGCGCGGCGCATTGCCTATGTGCCGCAGAGCATCCACTTCGGCGCCCTGAGCGTCTTTGATACGGTACTCATGGGCAGAGTCTCCTACTTCGGCTACAAGGCCGGGAAGGAGGACGAGGCCGCTGTGGAAGCCATCCTCCGCGACATGAAGCTGGAGACTTACGCCGCCCGAAACGTGGAACAGCTCTCCGGCGGCGAGCGCCAGAAGATCGCCATCGCCCGGGCTTTGGCACAGGAGCCGCGCCTCCTGGTATTCGATGAGCCCACGGGCAATCTGGATATCGCCAACGAACAGTTAATCATTGACGAGGCTCGGCGTGTGGCAAGGGAGAAGGGTATTGCCATCCTCACCTCTCTGCACGATCTCAACCAGGCGCTCGATCTGGGTGACCGCTTTTTCTTCATGAAAAGCGGGAAGATCGCTCATGCCGGGCCAGCGGAGATCGTCACGGAGAAAGTCATTCGGGAGACCTTTGATGCGGAGGTCCGCATCGCACAGATAGAAGGCAAAAAAATCATCATAAACGGAGGTCACAAAATATGAAAAAAGCAATCACCCTGATCTTGACACTGACCATGCTGCTGGGCCTGTGCGCTTTTTCCGGCACGGTGTATGCGGCGGATGAAATCACCGTCACGGATATGATCGGCCGCGAGGTCACGGTCACGCCTGGCAGCTACCAGCGCGTGGTCTGTATCGGCGCGGGCGCCCTGCGTATGTACAGCTATATCGGCGATGTGAGCCTGCTGTGCGGGGTGGAGGACATTGACAACACGTCTCTTGCCGAGCGTCCCAAGATGTTCGACTCCGTGGCCCGCCCCTATATGCTGGCCTACGGCGAGCGCTTCACGGCTCTGCCCTCCTGCGGTGTCGGCGGCCCCCAGGCCCAGACTGCCGAGGCGGAGAAGATCCTCGCCTGCAATCCTGACATTGTCATCTCCGAGTATGAGGATGTGGAGAAGGAAGACGCCCTGCAGGAGCAGCTCGGCGTGCCCGTCATCACCCTGAAGGCCGGCCCCGGCGGCGTGTTTGACGAAAACTTCTTTGGCACCATGCGCATGCTCGGCACCATCTTCCAGAACGAGGAGAAGGCCGAGGCGCTCTGCAGCTTCATCGAAGCCGAGCGTGCTGAGATCGCAAAGCGCACCGCCGATGTTGCCGACGCGGACAAGCCCTCCGTGTATATCTGCGGCCTCGGCAACTGGGGCACCACCAATCACCTCATGACCGCGCAGAACTACATCTCCTTCAATGTTGCCAATGTGAAGAACGCTGTCACCGATCTGGCAGCTCCCGGCATTCAGGCCATTGAGGAAGAAAAGTTCGTGGCCCTGGGCGAGGATATGGACATCATCATCATGGACGCCGCTGCGGTCAAGAACATCAAACCCCTCTTTGCCGAGACACCCGATATGTTCGACACCTGCAAGGCCTGGCAGAACGGACAGGTTTACCTGGAGATGGCCTACAACGCCTACTACACCAACTATGAGATCGCCCTCATCAACACCTGGTTCATCGCCAAGACCGTGTACCCCGAACTCTTTGCGGATATCGACATGACCGCCAAGACCAATGAGGTCACGCAGGCTTTCTACGGGATGGATCTGGCCGATCAAATCGCGGCAGCCCCTTCCAGCTTCGGCGGCTACCAGCAGATCGACACGGCGACCTTCTTCGGATAAGCCATGATCGAGACAAAAGAAGTCATCGAATTCTTTGACCGTCTGGCCCCCGGTTGGGACGCGGAGATGATCCGAAGCGATGAGATCATCGGCATCATTCTGGATCATGCCGGAGTCACGGAAGGAAAGGACATTCTGGATGTGGCCTGCGGCACGGGCGTGCTGATTCCGGACTACTTGAAGCGAAACGTAGCGTCTGTCACCGGTATCGACATTTCCCCGAAGATGGCGGAGATCGCAAAGGAGAAGTTTAAGCAGGAGCGCATCACGATCCTGTGCGGCGATGTGGAGTCTACGGCATTTGACAGGCTGTTTGACTGCATTGTGGTCTACAATGCGTTTCCGCATTTCCCCGATCCGGAGCGTTTGATTCGGATACTTTCCGGCCTGCTCAGGCCCGGCGGCACCCTGACGGTGGCCCACGGCATGAGCCGTGAGAAGGTTGACGCGCACCACCACGGTACGGCAAGCCACGTCTCCAACGGCCTCATGCCGGCGGACGATCTGGCGGTAATCTTCGGAAAGCATCTTACTGTTACCACGGTGATCTCTGACAAGAGAATGTACCAAGTGGTCGGTAAGAAATAATAAGAAAAAAGATTGGATTGTCTGCACCATTAACAGAGGCCCACTTACAAAGGCGCCCGGCAGCTACTGTTTCAGTAGCTTTCCGAGCGCCTTTCTGTATAAACGATTTACTTCTTTTCCGCGCAGTCCAGGCAGATGATCTCCCCGCCCAACACACGCAGGAACGGCTCGCGGCAGTCTTCGCCACAGTGGGGGCATTTGCGGGTCTTGTAGCGCTTGAAGGTATCGGGCGGGGCTTCGAAACGAACCTCCGTCTGATCAAACACCTGTTCAAAAGGCGCCGTGAGGAGATACTCGATCATCTCCGGCTTGCTCAAGTCCTGGGGCCAATCCTTATCCAGCAGGCGAACGCTTCTGCCGGTGTTGCGGTCATAGAAATTGAACGCCGTCTTGCCCCGATCACGGATCTCCAGATTGCCTTTGCCCCAGCTGACACCGTAGACCATCTGTATCCCGTCAATGTAGCAGGCACGACTCTCCGCAATGCAGTAAAGGCCGGTTCCCTTCTCTTTCACGTTCAGGATCCGCAATGCCTCAAACGCGGCGCGCACGCCGATCGCAAGCCCAGGACAATAGTGACCATGCAGCTCGCCGGCTTTTTGATAGAGTTCATGAATCATGCTTGTTCCTCCGTTTTCCACCAGATCCAGGCGACCTTGGTGTTCACATTGTCGATGACTTTTCCTTCCGCGTTTGCGTGCTGCTTTGCCAGGCGCAGGGTCTCGCGTGTAAGCGCGTCCCGGTTTTCATCCTCGGTAAAATAGGTTCGGCCCATATAGTCCGCCATCTGCTCCGGCGTCCGGGGATCGGCCCAGTTGTAATCCACATATTTGACCTGCGGAGCATTGTCTGCATCGCGCACGGCTTGAATCATGGAAGAGACATCGTCCTCCAGATCGCCAAAGGCTTTTCTCGGCTCCATGCCGAGCTCTCGCATCAGCTGATCCCGGAAGGGCTGCTCCCAGTCATAAAAGCGGGCCAGGAAGCATCGGCCCCTGGTCATGGCGCTCATCTTCTTCACCGTCGCCGCGTCGTGGATGGCGGGCGACATGGTGGAGATGGCAAGGTCAAAGCCCTTTTCGAAGACCGGCTCCTTGCCGGTGGCCTCGTTGAAGTCGCAGCGGTACACCGCCCACGGAGTTTTGTATTTCGCCATGTTTTCTTCCGCGTGGCGCAGCATCTCAGCGGAAATGTCCGTCAGCGTCACGTCGAAGCCCAGCTCCGCCAGATACGTGCCGTATTTGCCCACGCCGCAGCCAATGTCCAGAACCCGCGCTCCGGGAAAGAGCATGCCCTCCTCCTGCCAGAATCGCAGCAGGGAGGCGTTATAGTCGTTGAGGCCGAGCCGGAACACATCCTGGTAATTTCCGGCGGCCTTGTCCCAATTCTCTTGTGTGTTCTCCATACAGTTTTCCTCTCATGCCAAGTGCCCTGCCAGGGAGGCAGGGCATCTGTATTGCATTATATCACAACGATTTTCCGGCCGTCCAGCTGAAGGATCCGCGCATTTACCTGGTAGATCTCGCGGATCGTGTCTTCCGTCACTACGCTGCTGTCGCCGTAGGAATGGATCCTTCCGTTCTTGAGGAACAAAAAGCGGTCGCAGTAGCGCAGCGCCAGATTCAGATCGTGGATCACCACGATCACGGTAAGCCCGTCCTTCTCCGCCAGTTCCTGGGCAATGGACATGACCTCATGCTGGTTGAACAGATCCAAATTGCTGGTCGGCTCGTCCAACAGCAGTATTTTGGGGCACTGGGCAACCGCACGGGCAATGATGACCTTTTGCAGTTCACCGCCGGAGAGCTCGTCCACATAGCGCAGCGCAAAGGGCCGCAGCTGCAGCCGATCCAGTGCGCGCTCCACGATGGCAATATCGTTCTCCGTGGGACCAACGGTAATATACGGCTTGCGGCCCATCAGCACCACGTCGTAAACCGTCAGGCGGCTGACCTCGTTGGACTGTTCCACATAGGCCATGGTCTGCGCGATACACCGCCGCTTCATGCTTTTGAGATCTTCCCCGTCGGCAAAAACCACACCGGCGTCAACGGGCAGGATGCCGTTGAGGCATTTGAGCAGCGTGCTCTTGCCGGCGCCATTGTTGCCCAGCAGGGCAAGGAAGCGGCCTTCCTCTACTGTAAGGGAAATGCGATCCAGGATCTGCCCGTTGTTTTTGTAGGCAAAAGATAGATTTCTTGTCTCGATCATGGCCGCCGATTCCTCCTGTTGATCAGGTAGATGAACACCGGTGCTCCAACGAAGGATGTGATGGCTCCGATGGGCAGAACCTGGGGAGCGAGGATCATGCGCGATAGCAGATCGCTCAGAAGCAGCAGGCAGGTGCCGGCCAGGGCTGAAGCAGGAAGCAGAAAGCGATAGTCATTCCCGATGATTCGCCGGACAATGTGCGGCGCAATGAGTCCGATAAAGTTCAAAATGCCGATGAAGGCGGTGGTGACTGCCGCCGTCAGGGAGCATACGATCATGCTGCCGATCACCAGCGCGTCGGTGTTGACGCCCAGCGCCTTGGCGGCGCTCTCTCCGCTCAGAAGCGCCGTGTAGTTCCAGCGGTTGAGGAAGAAGAACACGAAGGCTGCCGCTGTGACGGCGGCCATGATCCATACCTCGCGCATGGTGGTACTGGTCAGGCTGCCGAAGGTCCAGAAGACGATGGAACCCAGCTGCGTTGTGGTGGCAAAGTATTGGATGATGGCAGTTCCACCGGAGAAAAGGGTCGCCAGTGCGACGCCGGTCAGAATCATTGACTCCGGTTTTACCCGCTGCAGACGCGAAAGAGACAGGATCACCACCGTTGGGATCATGGAACAGACGAAGGCGCAGAGGGAGAGGGTAAAGGGGTTGGCAAAGGACACGCTTGCATCACTGGGCGACTGAATGCCGGAGTTTAACACCACGATGGCAAACGCGGCGCCGAAAGCCGCACCGGGCGAAACGCCCAGCGTGGAGGCGTCGGCCATCGGGTTTCGCAGGATACTCTGCATCACACAGCCCACGGCGGCGAGCCCGAAGCCCGCCACCAGAGCTGTTGCCACGCGGGGCAAGCGCATCTTCTGTACGATGGTCACGACCTTGCGGTCGCCCAGCCCGAAGACCGCCTTGCCCACATCAGCAAGGGAGAGTCCTGCCGAGCCAAGTGCCAGATCTGCCAGCGCCAGGAAGATCAGGAGCGTCAGGAGAACCACCAGCACCAGGACTTTGAAGCGAATGTATTGGGAATAGTTTTTGTGATTCAGGCTTTCCGACATGGTCTTCAGTCAAACATGGCGAAATGCTGGTAGCTGAGCCCAGCCTCGTCCATCATATCCATGAAGCTGGGGCCGTTCTCGCCCAGGAACATGGTCAGGATCTCGTCAGCCTTCGCGTCGAAATCCACATCGGCAAACTGCTCGGGGTAGATCACTGTCGCGGCAAAGTAGGTGTTCACAAGAGACAGCTCGATATTCGTGTAGACGCAGTTATAGGCCAGCTGTCCGTAGACCTGGCCGTTCTGCACGGCGGAGAGCTCCCGGTAGAAGTCGGGGTTGGTCTCAAAATCGGATTTCAGGATGCCGAGGGTCGGGCCTTCCTGGTTGATGAAGAGGATATCCGGGTTCCAGGAAGTGACCTGCTCCTTCTCCACGGTCATGGCGCCGTTCCCACCAGTCTCATCGGCCACGTTGCGGGCGTGGATCATATCGAAGGGGTTGTAGTGAGCGTAGGTAGCGTCAATGCCGTTGTAGCCGCGGAAGCTGACGGCGCCGTAGTAAACGGTGGGCTTCTCCTCGTCGGGGATATCCTTCGTGCGGCTGTCCAGATCCTCGATGCAGGCCTGTACATAGGCAAGCAGCGCGTCGGTGTGATCTTTCGTTCCGAACACATCGCCCAGGAAATTCATGGTGGCGGCGAAGTCCTCGGTCATGTAATCAGTGGCGAATACAGCCAGAACCGGAATGCCGGTCTGATCCTGCAGCTCATCGGCCTGGGCCGGGTCACTGGTAAAGAGGATGATCGCATCGGGATCGAGAGTGACCAGCTCCTCCTGATAAATCTCGGAGTTGGGCCAGCCGGAGCCGATCACGGGCAGAGGGAACAAAACGTCGTGGTTCACATCGGAGCAGGGTGCACACACAAGCTCCATTTTCTCATTTTGGGTGACGCCTGCGATCCTGTCGAGCGCACCGGCATAGACCACCATGCGGGTGGAGGGCAGTCCGGGGCAGGCCACCGTTTTCAGCTCGTTGGGGATCTCCACCTCACGGCCGAGAACGTCGGTCACGGTACGGGTATCGGTCTCAGACACAGCGGGCGCCGCATCTGCGGGCGCTTCCTCCGCGGTTGCTGCTTCCACAGGCGCGGGGTCTTCTGCAGCTGCAGGGGCGGCGGGAGCGGTATTTCCGCAGCCGGCCAGAACACTCATCATCAGCAGGACGGCCAACAAGAGGGCCAGGGTTTTCTTTTCTCTTTTCATTTTGAAACCTCCTAAAATGCTGCCATTTTCACGGCTCAGAAAATGGTAGCAAAAAGAAGATTTCTCCAAAAGCCCCCGGGGGGGTTATAGACCTGAACAGGTTTTTCGATCGGAAGACGTTTGCAAACAAGTCTGTGATAATTGTATGATTATAGGCATCGTGTTCATAAATTATCGAAGCCGATCTTCAGGAAACGATCCACATTGCACTGGATCTCCGCCCAACGCGCATCGGGGATATCCACATTCTGCTTGCTGATGGCAAGGCACCCGTTGAGCTGGAAGCAGAAAACCGCCTTCAGTACTTCTTCGCTTAGGCCGCTCTGTTCTCCGAGACGGTTCACAAAGTCCTCCCAGCAGGAATCATTAAGCCGCTCGATCACATAACTGCGCAGGGAATCCGAAAAGAACAGAGGCTGGTACTGCCTGTTTTCGCGCAGGAAACGGCAGAGGGGCAGCCTGCGCTGCTGTTCGTCGACAGACACACAGCCAACTTGTACCAGAACATGGTTCATCTTTCCCAGCGCGTCATCAAACAGCTCTTCCAGCACCTCATGGAGGTTGCTGTAGTGCAGATAGAAGGTGCCGCGATTGATCTCTGCTTCCCGGCAGAGATCCGCGATCGTAACATCCGCATACTCCTTATCCGCCAGCAGACTCAGCAGAGCATCCTTGATCACCATACGGGTGTAGAGCGTGCGGCGGTCGGTTTTTCTGTTTTTCTCTTTAGCCATAGGGAAATCTCCTTTTCTGAACAGCTTGATTAGAATTATATTCGGCTGTCTGCTTTTGTCAAGACTATACAAGTTTTTGAAATCTGTTCAAAACTCTCTTCGTTCTGAAAAAAACGTACGAAACTATAACCCCCCGGGGGGCTTCCTGGCTTGAAGCCCTTTTGTTATGGTGTCCTCATAAATCTCCGGGATAATCCGGATAAGGGAGGAAGCCAAAATGAAAATAATGATTTGCGGAAAAGGCGGCAGCGGCAAGAGCACGGTCACCGCGCTGCTGGCGAAGGAATATGCCCGGCAGGGCAAGCGTGTTCTGGTCATCGACTGTGATGAATCCAATTACGGTCTGCATCAGCAGCTGGGCCTGGAGCTGCCCCGGGACCTGACGGATTATGTGGGCGGCAAGCAGAAAATCATGATGCTCTCTGCCAATGGCCCCATGAACATGCCGCCGCTCTTTGCCGGTCCCATGACCATAGACGACATTCCGGGCGAGTATATCACCGCCAAGGACAATATCTTCCTGCTCTCTCCCGGCAAAATTGAGGACGCAAACGAGGGCTGCGCCTGCGCCTTCAATATCGTGATGGCCCAGTTTCTGATGTTCCTGCAGCTGAAGGAAAATGACGTTGTTCTCATGGATATGGAGGCCGGCATTGAGCATCTGGGCCGCGGCACGGGCAACAGCACCGACGCGGTGCTGTTGGTGGTCGATCCCTCCTACGAGTCCCTGAAGCTCTCGGAGAAGATCGCAAAGCTCTGCGCCAAGGTGGGCCATCCGCTGTACTATGTGCTCAACAAGGTCACGCCGAAGAACGAGGATGCCATAGTTGCCAAGATCGGCGCGACAGAGAAAATCCTCTGCAAGCTGCCGCTAAGCGAGGAACTGGCTGATGCGGGTCTTGCCGGTGACACGCTGGATGCCCGTTTTGAGGAGATCCAGAAACTGATTGCGGCGCTGGGGTAACAACAGGTCAGAAATGAAGAAGCGGACAGGAAATTTTCGTTCCTGTCCGTCTTTTTCAGCAAAAGCTCTATGCGATTTCGATCCATTCTCCATCTTCGGGGATCAGCACTTGCTCCGCGCCCGGCCGCTCCTCTAAATTCGCGTGCAACTGCGCACGACTCAAGTGCGCGTGGCTTACGGTGTCCATGTGGGTGGCGATCACTATGACTGCAGGGCTGCACGCGCATGTTTTCAGGACGTCCTCGGTGTTCATAATCAGCCGTCCATAACGGCCTCTGGCGTCACAGGCATTGACAATGACAACAGCGGGTGAAAAATGACGAATTACATCACGAACATTCTCTGTAAAAACGGTATCCCCCGCAAGGTATATGGTCGGTTCACCTTCCTTCACGAACACAAAGCCGGAGGCCGGTCCCGCTCGTTTGGCCTGCTCGTCCGTATCACCGTGCCTGGCTTCCACACGATAAACCGTCACACCGCCCATCGACAGCAAACCATCGGTAAAGAAAGCGGTTTTTATAAAACCCGTCTTTTTCACTGCCTCGGCGTCCTCCTGGCTCTGAAAAACCATAGGTGCATCAGGGGGCAGAAAGTCCGGAGAGAAATGATCCGCGTGCAGATGCGTGACCAGAATATAATCCACCCCTGAGAGAATCTTTTCCGGCGAAGCGGGAAGCGGACAAATTGGTTTTTCTATAAAACGGTGTTCGTGCAATGCGGCATCGCGTTCCTCTGGAGTGCAGGTCGGGCTCAGCCACGGATCAATTAAAAATGTGGCGTTCGGATAGCAGAGCTTGACCGTGGCGTTTCGAATCTGTTGAAAGCGGATCATTCAGTCATTCTCCTTATTCTTCGGTTTTCTTTCCATCCTCGGTTACTTCGGCGCGGTGAAGCACCGGATCACATCCTGCGCATGATACCACTCCTCATTCTTCACTCAGGCCAGGGACTTGTTGACGGCAAAGTTGCCATAGAGCATGTAGCGAAAAACAATATCCGCCTCCCATTCTGTATGATTTTACTATGAAAGCTGACGCCTTTATAGTAATTTTTGAGCGTGCGAAATCCTCGCCGCTCACGCGGCAACCGGATTTCATGCACATGTAAATCCCCATGAATCAGCTTTTATTCATCGTGGCGAGGCTTGCCGCATGGGGATTTACTATGAAAGCTATCCCTTCCATAATAAACAATTGATTCAAACGCGCCATTCTCGCCCCTGGCGGGGCAACCGAATGGCATGCGAAAAAAACCCATGCGCATGAGGCTTTCATGCGTCGTGGCGCGACGCGAGACGCGTGGGGATTTAGGATGAATCCTCAGCAGAGTCAGTGCCGCAGAGGCAAATACATATTCAGAACGGCGAGCAGGAGTTGTCCTGTCCGCCGTTCTATTATGGGATCGCTCATATCCCAACCCGATCATTTTTTGCGCTTACCCGTGTTCTCCGAGCCGCGGATCTCCTCGTGATAGAAATAGTCCACGATCACTGGATGCCCCTGCGACACTCTGCCGTAAGGCATCTCGTTATCCACAAAGGGACAGTCATACCTTTTGGCCATGGCCTCAGCTCTGGCCTCGAGTCCCTCAAAGTAGCTCCGGTCTTTCTTGTTGTAGATCGTATCGTACAGCCCGACCAGTTCCGGCCTCTTCTCCGCGATATAGTCCAGGATCGTCTTTTTGAAGCTGCCGCGCAGATTCAGATTTTCCAGCCAGAACAGATCACACTGATCCTTGACGCGCTCGAAGATCGCCTCAAAGTCCGTGATACCGGGAAAGACCGGGGAGACAAAGCAGACCGTGCGAATCCCCGCGTCGTAGACCTTTTTCATGGCAGCCAGGCGGCGCTCGATGGAAACGGCGGAATCCATGTCGTCTTTAAACGCCTCGTCCAGCGTATTGATCGACCATGAAACGGTGACCTGCCCCAACTCCTTGAGCAGATCAACGTCCCGCACGACAAGATCCGACTTGGTGCAGATCAGAATATCCGCATCGCTGCCGCGAAGCTGTTCCAGGAGCTTGCGGGTGTTCCGAAAAATCTCCTCCTGTGGGTTGTAGCCATCGGTGACGGAGCCGATTACCACCCGCTGTCCGGCATATTTCCGCGGATTTTTGATCTCCGGCCAGTGCTTCACATCCAAGAAGCTGCCCCATTCCTCCGTATGTCCGGTGAAGCGCTTCATGAAGCATGCGTAGCAATACTTGCAGGCGTGGGTGCAGCCCACATAGGGATTGACCGAATAGCCGCCCACCGGCAGGCTGGATTTGGTCATGATGTCTTTGGTTTCGACCTCTCCGATCAAAATGCCGTCCATCATCATCTGTGCCATGCTTTTTGTTCCTCCAACACTTTGTTGAATGGTTCCGGGAGCTCCTGAACCGTGTTCCCCTCCCCCATGATCGGAAGGAGATCCTCTTTCCAGAACACGGGGATATTCCGCGCGTGCGCCTGCTCGGTCAAAGACCTGGCCCAACTCGGCTCCGTGTGCACCTTTCGGCTCTGCGCGCCAGTCATCGTGCCGATTACGATCCAGTCAATCCCATGAAACTCCACCTCGCCGGGATCGTCAAACAGCGGCTCAAAGGTGACGTGATAGTGCTTCGCGCGGACATTCTTTTGCAACGCGTCGATTCGCCACAGATCGGCCTGCCTTGTGACCGTCACGCCGAACCAGGCGTTGTCCAGTTCACAGTCGATATCCAGCAGATCGGGCCTCTTGGACAGAAACAGGAATTGATGCTGCGGGTTGGCCTGCATTTTGGCGAACACTTCCTCCAGCCATTCCGGCTTCCAGACACAGAGGTCGCTCATGCCCGTGAGCAAAAAATTCTGCGGGCGGGGCTTTTCCATCAGCCGCAGCTTTCCCGGATAAAACTCTGGCTTTGAAAAATCGTCGAGCATGTGATAGCGCTTTACATTATTGCGGGCATAACAGTAGTCGCAGCCCACCGTACAGCCGATCACGAGGTTCATGTTTTGGATCTGATCCTTGATACAGACGCTCATGGTCACTGTCCTCCTTCCAGATTATCCAAAACGCGACGTAGAAAAGACTCAAACAGGCGGATTTCTTCCTCGTTGAAGCCTTCATAGAAGATTGTTCCCATCCGGGCTGACACAGCTTCGTAATCTTCCCGCAAGGTATAAGCTCGCTCCGTCAGAAAAAGCAGAGTTTTTCGCCTGTCTTTCTCGTCGTTCTCACGGCGGAGAAGCCCCTGCTTTTCCATGCGCTCCAGCATGGAGGTCAGAGATGTGATAGCCAACCCGCACTGCTCCGACAGGGTCTTGATCGAAATGCCGTCCTTTTGCCAGAGCACATACAGAATGCGCCCCTGCGCACCGTTGAAAGCTTCGATTTTCTTTTCATTGAGGATCTTCTCGAAAACCCGGTCGCTCAGCTGCTTCACTTTCGTGACCAGGAAACCACCGTTAGTATCCACGCAAAACGCCCCTATATAGTAGTAAATAAATTCTACTATATAGGAGCGTTTCTGTCAAGCGTCATCCTTTGTTAGCTGAAAACAGAAGTGGCTTATTCCTGCTAAGAATCATTCTCCATGATGTTGTCGGCAGCCCTTGTCACCCTCCTGGTGTCCGCATCCGTGCCCCTCATCATGATGATGGCCGCATTCATGCCCCTCACCGTGGTGATGTCCGTGGTGGTCACATTTGGCATCGGGATCATATTCCAGCCTGCCCTCGGCCAGCGCAAGCGCCGCTGCGTCCGCGGAACCAGTCACACCGCCGTAGAGCCTGATTCCAGCCTCGGCCAGCGCGTTCTGCGCGCCCATACCGATCCCACCGCAAATAAGTGCATCCACCTGCGCAGCCTTCAGGAATCCAGCTAATGCGCCGTGTCCGCTGCCGTTTGTGGGTACGATCTGATCTGCGACGATCTTTCCGGCCTCCACGTCATAGAGCTTGAATTGCTTGGTATGCCCAAAGTGCTGGAAGATTTCACCGTTTTCGTAAGTGACTGCGATTCTCATCCTATCCGATCCTTTCTGCATGATATTTTCCGATCCCTGATCATTGAGCTGATAGTTCCCGCCCCTGATCAGGAGGCGTCTCCCATCTACCAGTGCCTCGGCCACTTTCCGCCTGGAGCTCTCGTAGATGGCCGTCACCGTTGTGCGAGCCACACCCATCCGTTCGGCACACTGCTCCTGGGTCAAGCCTTCCCGATCCAGCAAGCGGATCGTCTCGAACTCATCCAGACCCATTACAACGGGCTCTTTATCCGAACTCTCCTCAGGAGAAAACTCCCAATGATCCGGATAGCCGCCGATGCATCGGCAGCGCTGTTTTCTGGGCATAGGCGCAACTCCTTTCTGACTTATGTCAAAAATAATTATAACGTTATTTTGGACATATGTCAAGATTGTCTCTGTACGCGTATCCATTGTGGCGCATATCTTTTATGTTGTTCTTGCCCTTGCGCAGTTTTGCCTGCATCTTACGGGAAGACGAGGGAACCATATGGTAATCATTGTCTATCAGAAAGAGTCAAAAAGGATAAATTTATCCTTGACAAAACGCTTACCAAAAACACTACCTCGAGTCCTACGCGGAACAACATGGCTACACGAACATCGTCCACTATACGGACGACGGCTGGAGCGGCGGCAATTTTGATCGCCCGGATTGGAAACGTCTAGTCCGGGATATTGAAGCCGGGCTGGTCGGAACTGTGCTGGTCAAAGACATGTCCCGCGTAGGACGCGACTATTTACAGACCGGTTTTTACACCGAAATCTTTTTCCGGGAGCACGGTGTCCACTTCATCGCCATTGCCAACAATGTGGATAACGAGGATCAGAGCAGCAATGAATTCGCTCCCTTCCTCAACATCATGAACGAGTGGTATCTGCGGGATCAGTCCCGGAAAATCAAAGCGTCCTTCAAGATGAAGGGCAATTCCGGGAAGCCCCTGAGCCATCACTGTATCTACGGGTATATGAAGGACCCGGAGGATAAAAACCACTGGCTGATCGACGAGGAAGCGGCAGAGGTCGTGCGCCGGATCTTTCGCCTCTCCATTGAGGGATACGGCTGCTGCAAGATCGCGCAGATCTTGAGCGAAGACAAGGTAGAATCCCCCGGATACTATCTGGCCTCCCGAGACCGCGGCTCCTGGAAGAACAGCCTGGACATGTCCCGCCCGTATGACTGGTACGGCTCGACGGTCAGTCTCATTCTCGCCAAGCCGGAATACATGGGACATACCGTGAATTTCCGGACCTCGAAGAAATCCTACAAGGATAAGCGCGAGCAGAAGAATGATCCCTCTGAATGGGTCATCTTTGAAAACACCCACGAGGCCATCGTAGATCCGGAGACATGGGCGCTTGCCCAGCATACCAAGCGGGCGATCCATCGGACGGATACCACTGGCGTGGCCAATCCCCTGACGGGGCTGGTGTTTTGCGCGGACTGCGGCTCCCGCATGTACGAGCATCGAAGAGCGAATCCATGCAAAGACGGCAGCAACCGGGTCAGCGGGAGCTATGAGTGCGCCCACTACAACTCCACCCGCCAGAGGCAGAATCCTGTTTGCAGCTCTCATTCGATCTCGACAAACGCCATCAACACGCTGGTGCTGGAGACGATCCGCACAGTCAGTCAGTACGCCATCGAAAACCGGGAAGAGTTCGAGCAGAAGGTTCGGGAAGAAGCGGAGCTGCGCCAGGCGGAGGCCGCAAAGGACCTGGAAAAGAAGATAAGCAAAGCGAAGAAACGCTCAGCTGAACTTGATGTGCTGATCAAAGGTTTCTATGAATCCTTCCTGCTGGGCAAGATCCCGGAAAAGCGTTTTGCCCTGCTGACGGGGAGCTACGAGCAGGAGCAGGCCGAGCTGGAGGAAATCATCAACACGGATGAAGCAGCGTTGGAAACCTATATGGCGGACAACGAGCGTATCAACCAATTCCTCGCCCTGGCAAAGAAGTACACGGATTTCTCGGAGCTGACCGCGCCGATGATCAACGAGTTTGTGGAAAAGATCATCGTGCACCAGCCGGTGAAGATCGACGGGGAACGCAGCCAGGAGGTGGAGATCCATCTTCGGTTCATCGGCAATTTTCAGGTTCCCGCAGAGGAGCCTACGGAAGAGGAACTGGCCCAGATGGAGAAAGACCGGAAAACGCGCGCCAGAGCCCGCGAATCCTAAAGTGGCAGGGAAGAAAGACCTGTACATTGCGGTGGCGGATCGCTGGTGTCCGGAAGAGATGGACGTTCCCTACGCTTTCAGCCGGGATATGTTCACCTATATTTTTACCGGCCGCGGTCATCTGATCCCGCAGCTGATCGAGCAGTACGGCATTATTCCGCCCAAAGCGGATGCGGAGCGGAACACCTCCATTGCCGACTATGTCTGGCTGCCGTTCCGCTTTGACGGTGAGATGGCCTATCTGGACTGGAAGGACGAATGGCGCATTGAAGACTATGAGTAAGAGGCAAATCAGCCCCTGAGATTCTTTCCGCAAAGACAGCTCATGCCAATAAGCAGAAAACAATCACCTGACAGCTTGTCTGCATCGCAGGCGTTGAGAAAAGAAAAGGAATCAGGCTCGGACCATGCATATTTGCATGAATCCAAGCCTGATTTCTTGTTCAGCTTTTCCACAGTTTCCCTTCCAAAAGGACATCCACAATTGTTGATGTATCGCGATCATCCAAGCTATCGGCTTCATGAAGACCGGCTTTCGCTTGAAGGATATAATTATCCCACTACAAAACGCTTGCCAAGCTTCGCTGCACTGCAGATGAGACTATCTAACTGAAATCTTTATCATCTGCGAAAAAATGAAAAAGTTAAAAAACACCTTGACAAATCCCGTCTCAAATAAAAAGAATCATCTCATAGATCTTCCCAAAGTCCAAATCTAACATTTCCATATTCGTGGATAGAAAAAAAGCGACAGGAGTGGAATTCCCCTGCCGCTTCGTTTGCACATTGCTTACAGAGAAGACTTTCCCAGATATAGTAGTCATCTAGTAGTCATCGAGAACCATGCAACGCGGGTCCCAGAGATAAGAGCTGTATGTGAGATACGGTTTATCCAGCAGTGCGCGGCAAAAACGCTGTCTTGTGCTCATCAGTAAAGAAAACTATACGAATGAAATGGAATTCCCGGAGCAGCCGTGCTATAATACCGTCAGTTTGTTTGAACGGAGGAACACGCCATGCCATTCACACAGGCAGTCATGCCGCAGTTTCGAGACGCTGACGAGGATGGACTGATCGGGATCCGCGGCTGTATGCGCTGTTTTCAGGATATCCACACCTGGTATATGCACTCGATGGACAAAGGAAACGACGTGCTGCCGGAGCAGTACGGCGCTGCCTGGATTTATACCCGCTATCAGATCCGGCTGCACAGGAAAATGGATTACTCCGGCCCCATGACGCTCAGCACTTGGATCGAGCCGGGACGGCAGCAGGCGCGGGTGACACTCAATGTGACGATCCGGCAGGGCGGCGATCTCACCGCCGAAGGTCGTCTGGAGAGCTGTATCTACAGTCTGACCCAGCGCAGGCCGCTTCGGTTGAGCGCGGTGGAGTTTCCGGAAAACTTGGCGGAGGATCTCCCGCATGAGATCCCGGCTTTTAGGAAACTGGGAAAAGATACAGATAGGATGGAGCTGCGCTATCAGAAAACTGTGCGGGTCTCCGACCTGGACAAGAGCCGCCACATGACGAACCTCCGTTACATTGAAATGTTCCAGGACGCTTACGACAGCGCCTTCTGGAATCGCTTTCAGCCAAGGGAGATGGAAATCTGTTTTCTCTCCCAGTGCATGGAAGGCGAGATACTCAACGTGAAAAGCCGACAGGAGGAAAACGCCCTGTATCTCGCAGCACAGCACGAGGACGGAACCGTGGCCGCTGTAGCGGTATTCACGGGAGATCAGGCATAACTACAAACCAACACAACAGTCGGAGGAAACAAGAATGCCGGAAGAAATAATGCAGGCCATCGAACAGTACATTGAAACACATCCGGGAACCCAAATAAATCAGGAACGCATGAAGGGAATGCAGGAGAATGCGAAATCACTCAAGGATCTTCAAGGAAAATATACAATGAAAGTAGATATAAATGGAGAGAGAACTTGTACAGTCCAGTTCTTTGGCACAGCAGGAAATCTGTATGTAACCTATACCTTTAACGACATTGTCGTATCAGAGTGATACAGATGTTTTGACTGCTTCAATAATTTGAAAGTGTATTGAACAAGACGAACACCTCTGACACAAGCGGTCAGGGGTGTTATTCTGTAATAGATACTGTTGCTTGTTCTAGTTCACAAGATATGTTATGATATTGGAGCGGATCTATGATTGGCGGGGAATCAGCCGCTTTTTGGAGTAAACGAATCTGGTCAGTTTTCAGGAGCTTTGGATACAAATGATGGATGAAAGAATTCAGAGACAGCTGGCATTCTCACTGGAGATCGATAAGGAGAAGAACATATTCCGGCAAACGCACCTCTCCGGCCATGGACGAAATGAGAATGATGCAGAGCATGCCTGGCATATGGCGATCATGGCTTATTTGCTGCGGGAATATGCGAATGAAGACGTTGACATCACGAAGGTGATGTTGATGTGCTTGATCCACGATATCGTAGAAATCGATGCGGGTGATACCTACGCCTATGATGAAGAAGGACTAAAAACGCAAAAAGAAAGAGAAAGCGCCGCAAAAGAGCGCATATTCTCTTTGCTGCCTGATGATCAGAAGGCAGAGTTGACAGCTTTGTTTGATGAATTCGAGGACTACCAGACGCCTGAAGCAAAATATGCTCACGCAATGGACAATCTTCAGCCGCTCCTCCTGAACAATAGTAATGACGGAGGAGACTGGCGTGAACATGGTGTCTCGGCAAAAATCGTGTATGGACGTCAAAACAAAACTCGCTTAGGGTCAGAAAAGCTTTTTGAAATAACAGATCGGATTATTCAGGACAATATACGAAAAGGTAATCTTCCTGAATGAGAAATATGAGAAAAACCAGGCAATGCAAACCATAAAAAAGATGAGTAAGAAAAGGCACTTGACAGCAGGAACAGGCATTCGATAAATGATTTGCTGTTTCCGTTTCTGAAATCGATTGTTACAGGAGACTTTGATCTGCCGGTTTTATACGCAAAGACAGGGGAGTATCTTATGGCGAAAATCTATGAAGTGTTTGGAACGAATGCCCATGAGATGACAATGACTCTCATGCAGGCATCGAACGCAGCCGCAATGATTCCAAAAGGCGCGAGAATCGCGCTAAAGCCGAATCTCGTCCTGGCCGGTGAACCGGAGACCGGCGCCACAACACATCCAGGGGTCCTGTCCGGCTGTATCGCCTATTTGCAGGGCGAAGGCTTTTCAAATATCTGTGTGATGGAAGGCTCCTGGGTCGGAGACCGTACAGATCGCGCCATGAAGCTCTGCGGGTACGACAAGGTCTGTGAGAAGTACGGTGTGCCCTTTTATGACTTGAAGAAAGATAAGACGCGCACGGTACATACCCCTCTGCGGGACATGGAGATCACCGGCCGTGCTCTGGATACGGACTTTCTGATTGACCTGCCGGTATTAAAGGGGCATTGCCAAACCCTGATGACCTGTGCGCTCAAGAATCTGAAGGGATGCCTGCCGGATCGGGAGAAGCGCAGATTCCATGCTGACGGCCTGATCGAACCGATCGCCGCCTTGGGCGCGACGCTCAAACCGGCGCTTACCATCGTGGACAGCATTTGCGGCGACCTGAACTTTGAAGAGGGCGGTAATCCGGTGCAGACTAACCGCATGTACCTCGGAACCGATCCTGTGCAGATTGATGCTTATGGATGCCGCCTTATGGGATTGCAGATAGAGGACGTTCCTTATATCCTGCTCGCGGAGAAATGGGGCGCCGGTTCCACAACGATCCGTGATGGCGATATCATCACGCTCAATGAACCTGCGGAGAGTCGGACTTATCCCGCATCGTCCGGGATAGTCAGGAGCCTGACCCGCCAGGTCAAAGCGGACAGCGCCTGCTCGGCCTGTTATGCTTCTCTTGCCCGGGGGCTTTATATGGCGCAGGAAGAAGGACTTCGTGTCCGGAAAGAAATCGCCATCGGACAGGCTTATCGCGGAAAAAGCATCAAGGGTCTGGGCGTGGGCAACTGCTGCATCGGAGCTGACTGCTGCGTGAAAGGTTGCCCGCCGACTGCGAGTGATGTGCTGGCAATGCTCCGAGCGGTGGAGCGATAGTCCGAACAAAACCGAGATCTGGCAAATTGCAGAGGGGAGGGTATATGGTCATTAAAGAGATCAAAACAAGAACATCATGATAAAGACGATCTGCCTGTGTCAGATTATAGGGAAGGATTTAACATTCTGAAGACATGGCTCACACTAGATCTATAGGCGCCTCATAATTGCCAAAGTAAGCCTACCATCTTGAAAGTGCTGTTCCTGCTAAAGGATCGGCACTTTATTGTTTTAACCCAAAAGGTCGAGTGCTGCTTGACCCCAAAAGCTCCTTGACGAAAAAATGGAAGCCCGTTGGACGAATCCGCAAGGCTTCCTGGAGGAAGAAAAAGGGGCTTGTTATTTGAAGTTCCCAATTCGTGGGAGATAGTTGGTTTTGCGTTCAGTGGTTTGTATTATCTTCGGAAGCGTTGAACCGCCATAGGGCATGACGATCACACTTGCATCCGGGCCGAGACGAGTCCGTGCTGCGGCATATGCCTCCCCGACAGTGGGAAAGGACCGCATGAACAGACGCTCCACAAAAGCTGTGTCCATTTCGGATACCAGATAGATTTCGGCTCTCTCCCGCACCATGGCGATCGCGGCCGCCTTGTGACCGCCGAGCTTAAACTCTTTGCCGATCCGCTCGACAAGCTCGCAGGGTGAGGATGCAGTTGTCAGCCATTCCTCAAAGGTCTTCTCGCCCAGTCCTTCCCGACAGGAGCCGACCAGAATGATGATGCCGCCGTCACGCACGGCGTGCTTGGCATTGTCAAGCGCTTTCTGCGTCTGGTACAGATTTAGATCCTTCGGTGCACCGCCCTGGGAGACGATCACAATATCCGCCTGCTCTCCAATGGGCTTGCTGTAGAGCGTGTCCAGAAACGCGCAGCCCGCGCGATGGGCCAGTGTCACATCCCCGGCGATGGCACGGACGATCTCCTTGTGCTCGTCCAGAACGACATTGACGATGAAATCAATACCGACGAGAGCACCCGCTTCCTCAATGTCCTCCCGTACAGGATTTCCCTTTATGCGCCCGGCGCAGGCTTCAGGTTGCACCATGCGGCGGTGGTTTGCCTGGATGGCTTCGCGCGTGGATACGCCGGGCATTACAGCCTTTGCACCTCCCGAATAGCCTGCAAAGTAGTGGTACTCAATATTCCCGAGACATATTACCCGATCTGCTTCCGCTACAACACGGAAGATATCCACGGGCGTTCCATGTGAAGTAGTGCCAAGATGGACGCAGTCGGCGGGATCGGAGTCCATACAGCGGATCTCCCACCAGGCGCGTTCACCGGCCAGGTGCCTCCGCTCCTCCTCCGTCTGACAGCGGTGGCTGCCCAGGGCAAAGACAAGGGTGATATCCCGGGCGCTGACGCCGGCGGCATAGAGCTCGTCAAGCAGGGCGGGCATGACCTTCCAGGTCGGCATGGGTCGGCTTACATCGCTTGTAACAAGGACGATTTTTTCACCCGGATGTACAAGCGAGCACAGACGCGGAGAACCGATAGGCTCCTGAAGCGCTCTTTTGACTTCTGCCTCACCTGTGAGACCGTACTTCACATTGTTTGGGAGCAGTGTATAGAGAAGATTTCTGCCCGGAACCTCCACATCCTGTGTCCCGTCTCCGAATCCAAGTGTAAACAGCATAGGGACTACTCCTTTGAAAAAACCGGGGAACAGACGCGCCATTCCCCGGTTTTACACATTTGATGATTACTTAATAAAGCCGACCTGCTTGCTGATGATCTCGACCTGCTCGTCCTTGCGCTTGTTGTACTCGATCTTCTTCTCCTCGAAGTAGTTGCGGCCCTGGGCGTCGATGGACACGATCAGGGGGCCGAACTCCTTGACGCGGCAGTTCCACAGAGTCTCGGGCATACCGAGGTCACGCCACTCGGCGCGTTCGATCTCTTCCACGCAGACGGCGGCGACAACGGCGTTGCCAGCAGGGATGACACAGTGGATGCATCCGAAGTCCTTGCAGGCGTTGGCAGTGTTTTCCTTCATGCCGCCCTTGCCGACAATGACGCGCACGCCGGTGGTCTTGACAAACTCGTACTCGAACTTCTCCATACGCATGGAAGTGGTGGGGCCGACGGAGACCATCTCAAACTTGTCGTTCTCGAGGGGGCGGATGATGGGGCCGGCGTGCAGGATGGCGTTGTTGCGCACGTCCACGGGAATCTCGCGGCCTTCTTCCACGACGCGGCGGTGGGCCACATCGCGGCAGGTGGTGAGGCTTCCGCTGAGGTAGAGGATGTCGCCGATCTTCACGTCCTTGAGGTCATCGGCGGAAATGGGGGTCACGAGGATCTTCTTGCCGTCTCTGTATTCAACCATTGTAGTTTCCTCCTTTTCTCAGATCAAAGCACGCAGCCGGAGTGGCTGGTGATGGTGTAGTTGAGGTCCTTGTCAAAGATGATGTGGCCGCGGCGGTGGCTCCAGCAGCCCACATTCACCGCAACGCCGATGGCGGAGGGGTGACGGGCGGTATTCTCAATGTGCACGCCCATGACGGTGTACTTGCCGCCCATGCCCTGGGGGCCGATGCCGATGGCGTTGATGCCGTCCTCCAGGAGCTTTTCCATCTTGGCGGCGCGCTCATTCTCGTTGTGGGAGCCGATGGGGCGCATGAGAGCCTTCTTGGAGAGAAGGGCCGCGGTCTCAACGGAAGTGGCGACACCCACGCCAACCAGAAGCGGAGGACAGGCGTTCAGGCCGTAGCTGGTCATGCGGTCAAGGACAAACTTGGTCACGCCCTCGTAGCCTTCGCCGGGCATCAGGACAGTAGCGTTGCCGGGGAGTGTGCAGCCGCCGCCCGCCATGTAAGTGTAGATCTCGCAGCCGTCCCAGTTGGGGACGATGTCCCACCACACAGTGGGGGTGCCCTTGCCGACATTCTTGCCGGTGTTGTACTCATCGAAGGTCTCCACAGAGTTGTGGCGCAGCGGGGTCTCGAAGGTGGCCTTTACGACCGCGTCCTTGAGAAGGCCTTCCAGCTCATTGATGAGGGGGAAGCCGGTGCCGCACTTCACCCAGAACTGCAGAACGCCGGTGTCCTGGCAGGAGGGGCGGTCAAGCTTGACGGCCAGCTCCTGGTTGCGGAACATGGTGTCATAGATCACCTTGGGCAGGGCTTCGGTCTCTTTTTCGCGCAGCTCCTGGAGCTTTGCGACCACGTCATCCGGGAGCTTCTTGCCGGTGTAGCCGACGAACTTTGCCATCATGTCGGTCATTTTCTGAACCTGAGCTTCTTTGTTCATAGTAATTCCTCCTATGTTATATGTTCGGTTAATGTATTATCAGGGATAGAACGGGAAGGCGATGGGCAGGACGATCATGCTCACGATAAGAGCGATGACGATCAGGGGCAGACCGGATTTTACGTAATCCATGAACTTGTAGTTGCCGGCGCCTACGACCATGGTGTTGGCAGGCATACCGATCGGGGTCGCGTAAGCGCAGGAGCCGCCGATCACGCAGGCCATCAAAACAGCGCGGGGGTCAGCGCCCATGCCCTGGGCAATGGAGAGGCAGATGGGAGCCATCAGCGCGGTGGTCGCGGTGTTGGACATGAAGTTTGTCATCACGCAGCAGAGGAGCAGCACCACGAAGGTCAGCAGATACGGGGAGGGGTTTGCGCCCAGCATGCCGATCACCTTGTCGGCGATAAGCTGGCCTGCGCCGGTGGACTGCAGGGCGGAGGCAAGGGAGAGGGTACCGCCGAAGAGGAAGATGGTCTTGAGGTCGATGGATTTGAGGGCTTCCTTCTCGGAGATGACGCCGGTGAGCATCAGCAGGATCGCGCCGAGACATCCGGTCACAGCGAGCTTGATCTTGATCTGATCCTCGAAGATCATGCCGAGCAGGGTGACGATCAGGATCACCAGGGAGAGAACTTTTTTCCACTTGGGAACCTTGCTGAAGTCCCTCACCTCGTCGAAGACGGAACCGTCATCGTCCGTGGTGTCGTGATTGGGCAGGAGCTTGAAGCCGATGGTAGCATAGAAGAGGATACCGGCCACGAGGATGGGGAGACCGACGATCGCGTATTCAAAGAAGCCGAAGCTGAGGCCGAGGGGCTCAAGTGTGCTCTGTGCGATCATGTTGCCCGGCGCGCCGATCAGGGAGAGGTTGCCGCCCATCGCCGCCGCAAATACCAGCGGCATCAGCAGGCGCGAGCGCTTGAAGCCGGACTTGGAGGCGATGCCGATGACCACGGGGATCAGCACGGCGGCGGTGCCGGTATTGGAGAGAACGCCGCTCATCAGGCCGACGATGACCATGATGGCGATGATGAGGCTGCGCTCAGTCTTGGCAAATTTCGTGACGAGGCCGCCGATCTCGTTGGCCATGCCGGTTTCAAACAAGGCACCGCCGACAATGAACATGGCGACAAACAGAATGACATTGGAATCAATGAAGCCGGAGAAAGCAGTCTTGAGGTCGAGAACCTTGGTCAGAACCAGACCCACGGCAACGATCATGGAGGTAAGGCCGAGGGGGATCTTTTCAGTGACGAACATGACGATGGCGAAGAGCAGGAAGAGCAGCGTTATAATTGCCGGGCTCATGGATTGTCCTCCTTGTAATGTTTTGTTTTCGGGAAGGAACCAAAACCTGCATCGGCCGAATGCGTTTTGCTTTCTGTGGTTTTAATATAACACGAGACATGTGATTTGTCCATTTAATGAAATTCATGTACACATAAGAAAAACTTATTTACTATCTTGCATTTTTCCGTCGGATAAGCGATAATGGAGAAAAATAAAAAGCGCTCAAGGAGGCATCCCCATGACGCTCAATCAGCTTCGCTATTTCTGTACGGCTGCACAGTGCCACAGTATTACAAAGGCAGCAAAGCTCATGTTTGTTACACAGCCGGCAGTATCGCTCGCCCTGCGTGAACTGGAAAAGGAGTTTTCCATCACGCTTTTCTCGCACAGCAACAACGGACTTGAACTTACTGTTGAGGGCGAGCAGTTTTATGAAAGAGCCTCTGCCCTCCTGCGGCAAAGTGACGAAATGCAGCTTGAATTTCAGGACACAAGCCGCCGCAGACCTACGGTACGTCTTGGTACTCCGCCAAATCTCAGCACGGTTTTTTTCCCTGAGCTGATGGACGCCTTCCATGTTGAGCATCCGGAGATCTATCTGGAGCTTTCCGAATATGGCTCTGTACGAGCCTGTGACATGATACAGAATGAGCAGCTTGATCTGGGCCTTGTGAATATGGAACTCTATGCGGTGGATAAGCTGGAACACGCTGTATTGGCAACAGACCGGCTCCTGTTCTGTGTTGCGGAGAATCATCCGCTTGCAGGAGAAGAATCTCTTGATCTGCGCCGTCTGGATCAGGAACCGATTATTCTCTTTAACCGTGACTCCGTGCAGAACCAATTGCTGCTGCAGCATTTCCACGCGCTGAATGTGCAGCCGCGCGTCGTCATGCATTCCAGCCAGATCGCAACAACGATGAAGTTTGTCCGGCAGGGCAAATGCGGCTGCTTCTTTTTCTCGTCCATGCTGCCCTTCACGCCGGAGCTGCATGGCATCCCGATTGAACCGGAGATTCCGACACGCATCGGCCTCGTGTGGAAAAAGGGGAAATATATCTCATCGCAGGCACAAACCTTTATTCGATTCTGCGAGCAGTATTACAGAGAGAATCCCCTAATAAGTCCATAAAGATTCTGACAGCTGAAATCTGCGGAGTCTCGATGAATCCAGTGTTTACCTGCCGGAGAAAACAGAGAATCATTCGAATGTGAAAATGTAAAAAACCAGCTGCATACGTCTCAAGCCCCGTGTAGGAAAGAGCTGTATGCAGCTGGTTTCGTGATGAGTATTTTATCCGGTGAATGCTATGTGCCGGCTATGGTTTCAGGCACCTAAAACATCGAGCGTTCTGAGGTTTTCCCATTCCCGGGAATCAAAGTGCGTGTACTCCCGTGTATTGCGATTGTTGTCGGTGAGCATAGCAGTGACATGGGGATTTTCATTGGTGTCAGCCTTGGGCGCAAATACCGCCACAACGCACACGACAGCCAGGAGGCCGATCATCATAGCAGCCAGCACCACAAAGGTGACGATCTTTTTTACTGCAAAGTATGTAAGAATAGCTCTGAACATTTTTATTATCTCCTTTATATGTCAGCTTTTTATTTTCTCTTTTCTGTACTTCTCAAGTACGGACTAAGAGTAGCATAGGAAATGTCACAGAAGACACACAGAGATCAAGACCAAATGTGAGAATCATAATTCTTGAGTACTGTAGGCTTCCATAATATCAAAAAACAGCGGCAGGAGCGAAATACTCCTGCCGTTGTCGCTTAGTTTGCACGTTGCTTGTGGAGAAGACTCTCCCAGATGTAGTCGTCGAGACCCTTGTAGCGCGGGTCCCAGAGATAGGTGCTGTATGTGAGATCCAGCTTATCCAGCAGAGCGTACAGTGCCGCGTACCCGGTCTGCACATGGTAGTTTGATGTGTAGTCCATATCGAAGGCGGTCTTGATGCCCTCCAGACCGTGATTACGCTGCAAATCCGAAAGCGTCTCCGAGAGCTGGCTGAGCCCGTTCACGCCGGGGACAGCCAGCACAGATAGCCCGGTGAGCGCATGAATCACGTCGGCCTTCATGGGGCCTTCCGTGAGGATCAGCGTTTCTGTGGCAGGCCCGGCCAGATGCGTCCAGCATTCGGCGCCGCAGCCGTCCTTCTCTCCCATACTGGAAACCCAGCGGAACTTGCGTTTCACGGAGTTGTCCTTTCTGAGTTGGAGACCCTGAATCTGTCCGCAGAGATTGCGCACGGGAATCAGGATACCGCGGGGGAGACCCGTAAGAGCCCAATTCCCGTCTTCTGTGCGAAAGAAGCCCGGAACCCCGGCAAGGTAGCAGCCCTGGTCCTGGAGCTGTTTGGCGATAGCCGTATGCCCCATAACAGGTGTCGTCCTGTACCGAAGCCTGGTGATCTCCTCCTCAGACAGCCCGCGGGATAATAGATTCTCTCTATGATCCTGTGAGAGTGTCAGAAGATTCAAGAGCGCCGAATAAGTTGTGTGCCGTGTTGCTACATCGGTGAGGGGACAATCCTCCGGCTCCGGCGGAACATAGCTGCTGTGAAAGCCAGCACCGAGCTTTTCGGCGAGGGCGTCTTTGACCTGCGCTCTGGGCGTACCGGTATAGAGCGAATACAGATCGAAGATGCCGCCGGCTTCTCCGCAGCGCGGGCAGCGGAACACATCCTTTTGCAGGTTGATGTTCATGTGCCGGTCCCTGCCGCTGTCACAGCACGGGCAGGGGATATAGTAGGACAGACGCCCGGCCGGCGCCGGAGGCAAGCCAAGCAGACGGATCACGTCCGAAATCGAATAGCTTTCCATGTTTTATCCTTCCCGGGGATGGCAGAGAGCCATCCCCATATTCTTTATGCGCATTCGTTCAGGGCGCTTTCACAGATGAGCTTCGCCGCCGCGGAGATCTCCTCGGAGTGCGTATACTTGTTGGCAAGCCAGACAAGAGACTTCGGATCGAGGGACACCAGATCGCCCAGCGTCTTGCCGCTGAACTTCTTAATGGGGCAGGGCAGACGCATGGCGGCTTCCAGCTTTTCCTCCGGCGTCAGCTCGCGGGGAGCGGGAGGGGGAGGTGGTGCGACAGGAGCGGCAGGTCTTGTATGAGCAGATTCCTCAGGCACGGGATCAGTCACCAGATCCATCGTGAACTCGTCCGGGGCGGTGCTGCTGAAGTCCTCACCCGCGGCGGAGAACTGGAGGCCGAAGCCCGCGTTGCGCAGCGCAATGCCGACAGCTGCCGTCTGCGCCCACTCACGCGGGGAGACAGAGGGCTTGTCCTGGCAGCGCCCGCGGGAAGCGGTCGCCTCGGCAAGATAGCACTCCACGGGATCCCTGTAGTTCGGGTACACGCGGGCTTTTGCCACAAAGCAGTCATGGCCTTGCGTCACCTCAACGGAGATCTTTCCTTCGGGATAGCGGAGACGAAACCACGCCATCTGGATCATCACGGGCAGCCGCTTGCGGGTCTGGCCGGTGCCGAGATCGGTATAGTCCACCGCAAAGGGCCTCGGATCGAAGCCCTCGACGGCGTTGATCTGCTCAAGGACGGATGTATCGACAGTCTGATCCTGATTCATGACAGAACCTCCTCAATGTTGATGTAGCTTGTACGGTAGCTGACCCAGACGGGGAGCACCGTGTTGATCATTTCCAGGACGGATTTTCGGTAAAGCTCCGGCGTCCCGGCATTGAAGCTCTGAAAACGGCGGCACTGATCGTTGAAGACCGCCTCCAGAGATTTGAGCGCGGTCGCGCGCTGCTGCACCTTCTGTTCGTCACCCTTCGGGCCGAAGCGCCGTTCAGTGAGAAGCGCGCGGAAGCTCGCGATGACCAGCTGATAGTGGTAGCCAATGGCGCCGAGCTCTGTGGTAACCGGCGCCGTGCGGCAATAGGCCTGCATCAGCTCCAGTGTGGCGATGCGGTAATTGAGCTCCTGAAATGCCAGAAGCTCCTGCTGCTTCAGTGAGCCGTCGCTGATCTTTTTGAGCAGTCCTTCCTGATACTGCTTATACTGACCGAGTACAGTTGCCATATTGGGTACTCCCTTCATTCTTTACTGAGGGCCTGCAGCCGATGGGCAAGGCAGGTGCCTCGTTTTTCTGTGTCTGTTTTCTTGATCGCAATGCAGAGAGCTTTTCGCTCGCCGACGAGAATGACCCGGTCCTTGCCGCGCGTGATGGCGGTATAGACCAGCGGCCTTGTCAGCATGAGCGAGTGCGCGCATTGCAGATTGATGATGACAGAGCGGTATTCGCTGCCTTGGGATTTATGAATCGTCGTTGCGTAGCCCAGATCCAGCATTTCAAGGTCAGTCGAGTCATATTCCTTGACCCGCCCGTCCCCAAAGTCCACATGGACGCAGACGTCGTTCGCGGTTTTGGTGATGCCGGTAATGGTCCCGATGTCGCCGTTGCTCACATCGTCGTGGTTTCGGGTCTGCATGACCTTGTCGCCCTGACGGAAGAGCTTCTTGCCGCAAACTGCCTCTACCTTATAAGAAGCCTTCGGATTCACGGAATCTCGCAAAACTTCGTTTAAGGCATTGACGCCGGTCTCCGTTTTCTGACGGAAAGGGGAGAGCAGCGCGACGTTATCCACGCCGTAATGCTGAACCTCCTGCAGATAGAGCTCCTTGATTCGTTCGGCGGATTCCGTAATGCTGACCGACTGATGAAACTGAAAGTCCGGGCCGTACTCCAGACTGAGTGTGCCGTGGCGGATAAGCTTGGCATTGACGGCGATCCGGCTGCCCGCGTTCTGACGGAAGACCCGGTCGAGGCGGACAACGGGGATGAGACCGCTTGCCAGCAATTCGCTCAGCACAGCGCCGGGGCCGACCGAGGGAAGCTGGTCTGCGTCACCGATCAGGATGAGCTGGCTGCTGCCCGGCACCGCTTTGAAAAGGTGCAGGGCGAGGTGGTTATCCAGCATGGAGACCTCGTCGGCGAGAATCAGATCGGCCTCCAGAGCCTCCACACCGCCGAAGTATCCGCCGTCAAAGGCGAGAAGACCGAGGGCTTTGTGGACTGTGGAGGACGGCTCGCCGGTGGATTGCTCCATGCGCCGGGCGGCGCGCCCGGTGGGTGCGCAGCAGATAATGCTGTTTTTCGGATGCTTGCGTTTGTAAATGTCGAGTATGGCCCGCTGGATCATGGTTTTGCCGGTGCCGGGGCCGCCGGTGATGATGCTGAGCGTGTGGGTGAGCGCCATCTTGACGGCTTCCCGCTGCTCAGGAGCAAAGCGAACACGCAGCGCGCGCTCCTCGGCGTCGATCTCCTGATCCAGATCCTCATACTCATACTGGCATGCAGACTGGAGCAGGCGGTGAATATGAACTGCGAGAGATGCTTCACTTTGGGCGTTAGACACCCGGTAGACCATCCCCTGATAAGAGACAAGATCGCCCTCGGATACAAGACGCGCGGCGCGGTTTGCGAGCATCTCTTCGGTGAGCTCCGGGGTTTCCAGAAGTTTTGAACAGCTCTTGATGAAGGTGTGCTTTTCCATACAGAGGTGACCGCGGCTTTCGGCTTCGGTCAGGGTATACAGGAGAGCGGCGTCCACCCTTTCGGTGGAGAGGGGCGTGAAGCCAACGCTGGTTGCGATCTTGTCCGCCGTCTTGAAGCCGATCCCCGCCAGCTCACAGAGCTGATACGGGTGCTCCTTGACGATGGACATGGCCTCCTTGCCATACTCCTTGTAGAGCTTCACCGCGCGGTTTGCCGTGATCCCGTAGGGCGTGAGAAAGGCCACCACGTCTCTGGCAGCCCGGTTGGCAAGATAGGAGTCACAGATCTTCGTGAGCCTTGTCTGGCTGATGCCAGGGATCCCGAGGAGCTTATCCGGCTCCTTGTCCAGAACCTCCAGCGCCAGGTTTCCATAGGCGTCGTAGATCTTCTCCGCGATCCTCGGGCCGATGCCCTTGATCTGACCGGAGCTGAGGTACCCGATGATGCCTTCCCGGCTGGGGATAATGACCTCGTCATAGCTGTCCACCTCAAACTGGGTGCCGTGTTTGGTATTGCGGGACCAGTGGCCCTTCATGTCGTAGCGCAGATGATTGGAGACAGGCAGAAAGTACCCGACGGCCTTGAACTGGGGGAGGATGCTGCCGCTGCTGTCACGGACGATCTCACAGGGGCGGTAGACCGCCACCATATAGCTGCCGGCACTGGCCGCGTGGGTATCCTTGGGATAGAGGAGCTTTTCAAACTGACAGAGCATAGGCGCCTCCTTATGCGGACGGAACGAGCACTTTGCGCGTCTTCGGCACAAAATACTCTTCGGTTTCCACCGTGCAGGTGCGGGCAAGCTCCAGAGCCTCCGCCACCATGGCGTCGGCGAGCTGATCCAGTTCCTGAACCAGTTTGACGCGCTCCCGGAGCTGAACAAGGCCCCAGTCCTCAAAGTCTTCGCCGTCGTCTGTACCGCGGCCGGGATAAATGCTGATCTCCATGGGCGGTGTGGTGTAATCCACCCGGCTGTGGCTGCCGCAACGGCCGCACACATCCCCGGTTTCGGAGACGCTCTTGTAGTTGCGCTGGCCGCATTCCCTGCAGTAAGACTTGTAGCCGGACGGCTTCTGACAGCCCTGATATAAGACCAGGTATCCGCCGCTGCGTCCGTTCATGCCCACCTGCCAGAGATAGTCATGCTCCATACCGAAACGGGTGCGCAGCTCCTGCATGGCCTTCTGAAACTCGTATGTGTCCAGCATATCCAGAAGCTTCTCCACGATCCCAGCGCTCAGACCGAGTCTGTCTACCTTGAGATTGCAGGCATAGCTCGTGGCCTGATTCCAGGAATTCATCGTGGGATAGCGGAAATGATTCTCCAGATAGGCGGTCATATCTGCCCGGGAGCGCAGATCCACGGGTGTGTAAAATTTCTTCATGTCTGATTCCCTTCTTTATTTCGCCTCCGCTGATACACGCAGCTTGCGGCTGTTGGAGGTCGAAACGACCTCGTCATAGATAAGCGGGTACTTTTTCTTCAGCTCCGCGCTGCTGACCCGCTTGGAGGATTTCGTCACAAAGTCTATGAGGAGCTTGTCTGTAGTGGTCTCGAGGACCCCATGCTCATGCTCCTTCATTAGCTCCGCGATGCGTACCGTGTGCGCCTTCATCTGTTCTTCGTAACGCTTGATCTCCGCCTGACAGGCGTCGATATCCTTCTGCAGGGATAAGATCTTGCGCAGGGAGGGCTCACATTTCTTCGGCAGCTCCACCGTCGGCAGCGTCGGATCGCTCGCCTGATAGATCCGGGCGAGGGATTCGAGCGCCAGCTTCGAGGGGATGCCGGACATGGTGGGAGGCTTGTCATGCTTGAGGCTCCAGATCCACTGATCCAGCTTCTCGAAGATCATGTCCTCCTTTGCCATATCCCGCGTGATCTCCGGAGTGGCGATATCGTTATCCGGGTTGTTGCCCCAGACCGCCGAAAATGCCCCGATATTCACATCGGCAACGGAGAGATAAAAGCGAAGCTGCATCTCATAGTAGAGGGGAAAGCCGCCGTCGTCCCAGTCTGAGGCATGGCGGTAGGTGGTGCTTTTGCATTCCAGGATGCCGGGCTCACCGTCGGAGGCGCGCTCGAAGCGCCGGTCGAAATCTGCCAGAGCATAGGGATGATCCGCGTGCTGATACATGTAGGTATCGTCATAGACACGGTTGCCGGATTTTACCTCATAGAAATGCGCGGCGATGGGTTCCAGAAGATGTCCCATCTCCAGCTGCAGGGCGTTTGCCTTGACGGCGGGCTTCATGCGGCCCTTTTTGATCATCCAAAGCTCCAGCGGTGTCGTCCAGGGCGAGATGCCGAAGATCGTGGCAACATCGCTGCCGCCGACGGTGTACTCGATATCTCCCTTGGGGCCATGGGCGCGGCACTCAAGCCAGCGCTCGTTGCTCATGCCTGCGGTATCGCAGAGAATGATAGGGGAGGCCATCAGTATTCCACCGCCTTTGCCAGATCGTATTCGTTCCAGTTGAGCGTCAAGGCCCTGGCCATGTTCTCCTCCAAAGCTAAAAGCTTACTCTCAGGAGCGCCGGAAGTCTTCATGATGAAGGGGATCTCCTGCATGGCGAGAAACACGTCATGGGCCGTGGCAGCACCGCCGCCGTAGGTCATCTCATACATGGCGATAGCCTCAACAGCAGCCTTCTTCGGCATACTGAGCTTCTTGCAGACGCGGGTCATGGCGTTGACGGGGTAATCCAGCTCTACCTCCAGCAGGTGCTGAAGCCTGGACATGGACTCCCCAAACTGGGCGAAGAGCTGATCCAGCGCCGCGTCGAAATCTGCGATGCTGGACTTATGCCGGTGATCCACCGCGACGCAGCTGCCGATATGGATCGGATGCTGACTGCCGATGAGCAGGGCCGAGACCTTTGCGGACGCGATGCCGGTGTCCGAGGTAAGAAACCGGATGCCGGGCGTCAGGCGCGAGGCCATGGCGCTCTTTCCCTTGGAGTCCAGGAGCTTCGTATAGGTGCCGATGAGATCGGCCTTCTGATCCGGCAGTTCCCAGGAGGCGCTTGTAATGGCATGATCGCTGTATCCGGCGTCAAAGACGTTGCCGGGAAAGCGTACATCCAGCTTGGCCTGGAGCGTGCCGAGAAGCAGGTCGATGGGGAGAATGGCGTAATCTGATTCGTCGCCGGAATGAACTGCGGAGATCTTTTCGTCCCGAACCAGGACAAGGGCGTCGGAGCGAAAATGGCTGAGAAAGGTGTTGAGGACCTGAGCAAGCTCGGCTTTCGTGAGCTTGTTGAGGCCCGAGCCGCTGACCTTTGCGCGGTCGAGCAGGCTCTTGTAGGCAGTTTCACGCACGGGGTAGAGCTTCTGGTCAAAGCGGATGGCGAGACCGAGATTGTTGAAGCTGTCCTCCACGGCCTCCGAGCTGACGCCGGGGGCAAACTCCTTGAGCGCAGGGTAGCAGGAGGAATTGTGATTCAGCGGCTCCACATGGAGCTGATTGACTGCGCAATGGCTCCACTGGCTGCGGGAACTGACCTGCTGCTGGTAACCGAAGAGCTCGTTAAAGCTTGCGAAGGTGGCGGAGAAGGTGTCCTGACAATTCTGCATGATGAATGCTCCTTTCTGAATTCCGGCGGCACAGCCGTCTGAGTGTGAATAACAAAAGCCGGCAATCTGAGAGACTGTCGGCTTCATGTCCGGTATGATGGGAAACAAAAAAGTGCCATTTACCCATAAAGGCAAATGACACTATGAGACGAGAGACTGATGTTTGCTCACGGCAAACCGGAAACTGTACAGCTTGAGTTTACCAGAAAGGGGCGGGAGAGTCAAATTTCAGCCTAAAAAGTAAATATGGCTGCCATTATTCTTTAACGACATTGTAGGGGAAGAAAAAAACTGTCGCTTCGCCATATCCAAAACGAATTGACTTGTAACGCAAATTGCGTTACAATACTGATGAAGGAGCGTGATTGCTATGGAAAAGACTGCGACTTTGAATCTTCGCGTGAACCCAATCGCGAAGCAGAGGGCTGAACAAGTCCTCAAGCAGCTCGGTATCCCGATGTCAACAGCAATGGATATGTATCTCAATCAGATTGCTCTCGTAGGCGGAATCCCGTTTCCGGTTACGCTGCCAAAGGCGCCATCGTCTGTCAATGCGGATATGATGAGCGATGAAGAACTGGTCTCCAGGCTCAATCGCGGAATCGCGGACGCTGATGCAGGACGGACGCGGCATGCATCCGAAGCTTTTCAGGAACACAGAAGCAAACGCGAGAAATGAAATATATTGTAGATATCACGGACGCAGCGCTGGAGGATATGGATGCAATCTATGAATACATCCTCTACAGGTTCAAAACTCCGGATACCGCAGCAGCGCAGTATGACCGTATTGCAGACGAAATACTTTCTCTGGAGGAAATGCCGCTGCGTTATGGAATTCCGCAATTTGAGCCATGCATTACGGCACAGCTCCATAGGATGCTCGTAGACAACTATTCTGTTTTCTACATTGTGCGTGGGGAAACAGTCATTGTGACGGATGTTCTTTACAGTGCCTCCGACTTGGAAACACGCTTATGTACTCGGCACGAATCAAAGACTGATTAGAGATAAATATAGTTCAATATTCGGTGAATTATGGATTCAAAGGATGTTGACAAGTCAAAAAATACGCTCAGCCATCTCTTCATTCGAGAGCAGCTGGGCGTATTTGGTATTATGCCGCGTTCAAAATCTGCATGAATTCCTCACCGGTGATCGTCTCATGCTCATAGAGATAAGCTGCAAGCTCATCGAGCTTCGCGCGATTATCTGTCAGAATGCCCAGCGCTTTCTCATGTTGCTTGCGCACCAGTTTGACGACCTGCTCATCGATCCTGCTCTGTGTTTCGGCAGAGCAGGCAAGGGAGGTGTCGCCGCCGAGATACTGGTTCGTGACTGTCTCCATGGCGACCATGTCAAAATCCTCGCTCATGCCGTAGCGGGTGATCATGGAGCGGGCGAGCTTTGTCGCCTGCTCTATATCGTTGGCGGCGCCTGTGGTGACGGAGCCGAATACCAGCTCCTCCGCGGCACGGCCGCCGGTGTATGTTGCGATCTTGTTCTCCAGCTCCTGCTTGTTCATCAGGTAGTGGTCACTGTTTTCCACCTGCAGGGTATAGCCCAGGGCACCGGAGGTGCGGGGGATAATGGTGATCTTCTGGACCGGAGCGGAGTTTGTCTGCCTGGCGGCGACGAGCGCATGGCCGATCTCATGATAGGCGACGATCTTCTTTTCCTGATCTGTGAGGATCGCGTTTTTCTTCTGGTAGCCGGCAATGACGACCTCAATACTCTCTTCCAGATCTGCCTGCGTGGCAAATCCACGCCCGTCACGCACCGCGCGCAGCGCTGCTTCGTTTACGATATTGGCAAGCTCCGCGCCGGAGGCGCCGGACGCCATACGGGCCACCTGCAGAAAGTCCACATCGTCGGCGACCTTGATCTTTTTCGCGTGTACCTTCAGGATCGCTTCACGGCCCTTGAGGTCGGGCAGCTCCACAGGCACGCGGCGGTCAAAGCGGCCGGGACGGGTAAGCGCCGGGTCAAGGGACTCCGGGCGGTTGGTGGCGGCGAGGATGATGACGCCGCTGCTGCCGTCAAAGCCGTCCATCTCGGTGAGAAGCTGGTTAAGTGTCTGCTCACGCTCATCGTTGCCGCCGTACTGTCCGCCGCTGCGCTTCTGGCCGATGGCGTCAATTTCGTCGATGAAGACGATGCAGGGGGCCTTCTCCTTGGCCTGGCGGAACAGATCGCGCACTTTGGAGGCACCCATACCGACGAACATCTCCACAAATTCCGAGCCGGACATGGAGAAGAAGGGGACGTTTGCCTCACCGGCAACAGCCTTGGCGAGCATGGTCTTGCCGGTTCCCGGAGGTCCGACAAGCAGAACACCCTTTGGCATGGAGGCACCGATCTCCCGGTATTTCTCCGGGTTTTCAAGGTAATCCACAATCTCCTGCAGGTTTTCCTCGGCCTCGTCAACACCTTCCACATCGCTGAAGCGGATGCCGTCGGAGGATTTGACGTAGACCTTGGCGTTGGATTTGCCCATGTTGAACATCATGGAGCCCGCACCGCCGCCGGCTTTGTCCATCAGCTTCTTGGACATGAACTGGCCGAGCAGCACAAAAATACCGAGTGGCAGCAGCCACGACAGGAGCAGCGATGCAAGGGGAGAGGTCTCCTCAACAATCTCACTGGTGAAGGCCACGCCGGATGCGTGGAGGCGATCCACCAGACCGGGATCGTCCATCACGCCGGTACGATAGATTGAGGATTCGTCTTTAGATGTAAAAATGATTTGGTTGCGCTGCAGCTGAACCTTGCCGATCTCTCCGTTTTCTGTCATCGTCATGAACGTGCCGTAGTCCACATCGCTGATCGCTTTCCCCGCGATATACGGGACAACGATGCAGTTAAACAGCAGAATGACAAGAATCATGACAACATAGTAAAAGATTAAAGGTCGCTTTGGGCGTTTGACTTCCTGCATGCTGGATTCCTCCTAAAAAGATATCTGGTCTGTGGCTGTTTAAGATCTGCCACAAAAAAGCGCCCCGCTTACATTCGGCGGGGCGCCTGCATAAACGAATCAGCCTTCGATGGCGATATACTTCTTTTCGGGCAGCTGCGGTTTTGCTTCCTTCTTTGGAATCTGCAACGTCAGTACACCGTGCTCAAGCTTGGCCTTGATGTCCTCTTCTGTGAGGTCTTCACCCACATAGAAGCTGCGGCTCATGCTGCCGGCGTAGCGCTCCTGACGGATGATCTTGCCGGACTTCTTGTCCTGCTCGTCTTTATCCAGACCCTTGGCCGCTGTGATGTTCAAGTACCCGTTTTCAAGGCTGAGCTGAACTTCATCCTTGTGGAAGCCGGGCAGCTCGATATCTACCTCAAAGCCATCGTCGTGCTCCCGCACGTCAGTTTTCATCAGGTTCCTGGCATTGTGACCGTAGAGCGGTTTCTCCATCCGGGCAAACTCGCGATCCATGTCACTCATCCAACGATCCATTAAATCCTCACCAAAAATACCAGGCATGTACAACATAAGTCAAACCTCCTTTTATTTTCGGTCCTGGATGCTGTTCAGGGCTTTTGCTGTGGTATATGCCGCAAGGGGAGAAGAGGAAACCCGGAACCTTGGTTCTGAATCTCTTTCCCACTTGCGAGTATGTTATACCACGAAAATTAGCACTCGTCAAGAGAGAGTGCTAATAAAACTGTGAAGAATTTGTTAATAAAGATATATAAAATAAGCGACGAGTTATAGACGCGCTTTCAATAAACAGCAGCGAAGACCGGGATTCCTGAGAAAAGGTCTTCGCTGCTTCTTATTTAGCCATATACTGTTCAGTTACAAACATAATCTTTTGGAGCGTGAGGATGTCCTGCTCCGGGTCAGCAGTTTCCAACGAATGATTCGCGTCCGGGATCACATGGCAGGGAATACCTGATTTCTTGCACAACGCAGGAATGCGCCCGGCTTCCACCCATGGATCTGCCGAGCCGGTAAAAACGATCGCGTCCTGCACCGGAAAAGAGAAAGTCTCTTCAAGCGGCGTATAGAAGATGAAGCGTATACGTTCCTGAACTGAGGATTTGGACGCGATTTTTGCTGCCACGATTGTCCCGATGCTCTTTCCGATAAACAGGATATCGTCATAATCCTCAAAATCTATATCGGGAAGCATCTTTTTCGCCTGCTTCAGAGCGATCTTATATGACTCCTGCATCTTGGCCTTGTCGCCCTTAACCTTCTTCGGAAAGCCACTGTATGGCAGGAGGCATATTTCAAAGCCGTGCTTTTCGGCCAGCCTTCGACTGTAATACATCAGCGGCTTATCTACAGTGTACCCGATTCCGGGGAAGAAAACAGCGAGGCGCTTCATGGTGGTCATCCTCTCATATGAAACAGAATCTGCAGCATATAGAAACGAGTGCGGCGAATCGCCACACTCGCCTATATAAAAACCGGGCAAGAGCCCGGAGAAGGAGACTGAGCAATTATGGCTCAGTCCCAACGTGGATATTATACCGGAGTGCGGATGGGACTGTCAATACGGGAATGCCTGCAATTTGCAGCTCAATGAGCCACTAGATCTCTGGGATTATTTGTTGTTTTTTGCCATAATATATGGTATGATATTTTGAATTATTGCGTAATTAGTAGCAAATAGCTGTTATGAAATAACACTTATCAAAAGAAATTTCGAAGATTACGGGATAATGTCCTACTTAAGGAAGGAAAAAATAATGGTTGACTACGCACCAGGCATGAGAACCATCATCCGTGATGAGGAATGGATGGTCAAGAAGATAGAAAAGAACAATTTGGGAAACCGGGCTCTGCATTGCATTGGCATCTCTCCGCTGGTGAAGGACAAGGAAGTCATCTTCCTGACAGACCTTGAGGATATTAAGGTAGTCAATCCGGCGGAAGTGCATCTGATCCCGGACACATCCTCTCATTTCCGCAGGACACAGCTTTACCTGGAAAGCCAGTGGCGGCAGCAGATTCCGACTGATATGGATCTGCATATCGGCGATAAGGCGGCGATGGATCTGATGCCTTATCAGCTGGAGCCTGCGCAGATTTCGCTCCGTAGGCCGCGGCAACGCATCCTGATTGCGGACACGGTCGGTCTCGGCAAAACGCTGGAAGCCGGAATCCTGATGAGTGAGCTGATTGCCCGCGGCAAGGGAAAGCGTATCCTTGTCGTTACAGTCAAGAGCATGATGACGCAGTTCCAGAAAGAAATGTGGAACCGATTCACCATTCCGCTGGTGCGCCTGGATTCCAAAAAGATTCACGACATCCGTGCAAAGCTGCCGTCCAACTACAACCCGTTTTTCTACTACGATAAAACCATCGTGTCCATCGACACCCTGAAACGCGATGTGGAATATAGGACCCACCTGGAAAACGCATACTGGGACATCATCGTGATAGATGAGGCTCAGAACGTCGCTGAGCGCGGCGACCGACAGGCGCAGCGTTCAAGGCTGGCCAAGCTCCTGGCTGACCGCTCCGATACCATGATCATGCTGTCCGCGACGCCGCACGACGGACGCGCCAAGAGCTTTGCGTCCCTGATGAATATGCTCGACCCGACCGCCATCGCCAACCCGGACGATTACACTAAGGAGGACATCAAGGGCCTGTGTGTGCGCCGGTTTAAGAAGGACGTGAAAGATCAGGTCAGCGGCTCCTTCCTGGAGCGGCGAATAGAGCTGGAACGCTGCAAGGCTTCAGCAAAGGAAGAATACGCTTACGATATCTTTGCAGATATGAAGCTGCAAATGGATCTGAACAAGACCAAGGCCCAGGGACAACTGTTCAAAACCAGTCTCGAAAAGTCCCTGTTCTCAAGCCCGGCAGCATGCATTAAGAGCATCGATGCCCGCCTCGGCAAGCTGCGGAAAAAGTACGGCGACGATGAAATCAAGGATATCCGTGCTTTGGAAGAACTACGGGAGGCCCTGGTTCGCATCGAACCGCAGGACTTCTCCCGATACCAACAGCTTCTTTCCCTGCTCCGTAGCAAGGACTACGGATGGACTGCGGAAACGGATGACCGCATCGTTATCTTCACCGAGCGCATCGAAACAATGAAGTATCTCGCCGCCCAGCTCCAGAAGGATCTGAAACTGAAGGCCGGCGTAATTCAGGAAATCTCCGGCGCGATGAGCGATGCGGAGCAGCAGACCATCGTAGAGAACTTCGGACGAGAGGAATCGCCCATCCGTGTTCTTGTCGCCTCCGATGTGGCGTCGGAAGGCTTGAACTTGCATTACCTGAGTCATCGGATGATCCATTTTGATATTCCGTGGTCGCTGATGGTGTTCCAGCAGCGGAATGGACGCATCGACCGTTATGGCCAGAAGAAGCGTCCCGACATACGCTATATGCTCATCGAGAGCGCCAATCCCCGCATCAAGGGCGATATGCGCATCATCGAGATTCTGATCACAAAGGAAGAACAGGCACTGAAGAATATCGGTGACCCCGCACTTCTCCTCGGCAAGTTCTCCATTGAAGATGAGGAGCTGGTCGTTTCCGAGGCCATCGAGGGCGGCGCGGACGCTTCCGCCTTTGAAGGCATCTTGGACAGCGGTGAGGCAGAATTCGACCCCTTTGAGGCACTGATGGCCGCTTCTGAAGAGGACTTTTCTCCCGTGCAGGTGAAATCCGACGAGACTCTGTTTTCCGATATCGACTATCTGAATCAGGCGTTCGCTTTCCTGAACCGCTCTGAGAGTCATCCCGTCACAAGGTTGCCGGAAGTTTCAGGTCTGGAAATCATGATTACGCCGGATATGCGCAAGCGTCTGAACGCGCTGCTTCCGGACGAGGCGATGCCGCAGGGCGACTATTTGCGACTTTCGGACGATAAGGATTTCTGCATGGGCGAGATGAAACGCAGCATGCAGAACAACATGGCGGAAACCGCATGGCCGAAGGTGCAGTACCTTTGGAAGCTGCATCCGCTCTTCACATGGGTCAACGACAAAGCAGGTCTGCTCTACGGACGTGGAGAGGCTCCGATCATTGGACTGCCGGATGTTCTGAAGCCGGAGGAAACGATCTTCATCGTGACAGGCAGCATCCCCAACAAGCGGTCCACACCGCTGGTGGATGAATGGTTCGGCCTTGCCTATGAGGGCGGCACCTACAAAGGCAGCCTGCCCATGAATGATGTGCTGAGAAAAACCAATCTCCGCAGCGCCAACATCCCGAACAGCAACGCGCTGACGGATGCGGACGTCCAAAATGCTTCAGAGCTTTTACCGGATGTGGTGGAACACGCAAAGGAATATCTGCATGGATACTTCCAACAGTATGAAACCAGAATGAATCCGCTGCTTGACGAGGAACTGGACAAGCTGGCCGAATTGGAGTCGAGGCATAAGGATTACCAGCTTTCCCTGTTTGAGAGCGAACGGAAAAAGAGCGAACAGGAACGCATGGTCGATGAGCTGTTTGACAAGTTTATCAACTGGGTGACGGATACCCTGACCATTCAGAACAATCCCTACATCCGGATCGTGGCGGTGCTGAAGGGGGTAGCGAGATGAGCATGGATTTAACCGGAATTACCAACCAGAACGAGTATTATACCAACCATTACTTCTCATCCATTTTTGAGGAGAATGCCTCGGAGACTATTTCCAAATGGCGGGCAGAAGCAAAAGACAGCGAGGAAATCCGCACGCCGTGGGCGCTTCTGCGAGATGCTGCAAGGCAGTACTATCCTATCCATGACCGATTCCTTCGCTCCAAGTTCGACACTCAGACTCTGGGCAACATCCGCACGTTGGCTGACATCTACCTGTCCGCTTTGGGCTACCCGGAGGCTGCGCCGAAGATCATCGACATTGATGACGCCACCAAAGCCCCTGTGTATCTGGAACTGAAGAAACCCAACGGCGCTCCCGCCCTTTGGGTACTGCTTGCTGCGTCGGAAGATAAGGAAGCCGCCATTCTGGACAAGTTCTGCTTCTCCGCAGACAGCATCGGCGAGGAAGGGCTGAACGCCGTATCTGCCGACAGCCTGACGGTGATCCCGAACGAGGACCTTGTCACCAAGATTCTGTTCGGGCAGGCAGAGCCGCCGCGCTTCATCATCCTGATCGGCATGAACCAAATTGCCCTGATCGACCGCAACAAGTGGAACGAGAAGCGGTATCTGCAATTTGAACTGGAAGAGATATTCAGCCGCCACGAGGAATCCACGTTACAGGCTATGGCCGTGCTGCTGCACCGCAACAGCCTTTGCCCGGAAGAAGGAACCGCTCTGCTGGACGAGTTGGACGCCAATTCACAGAAGCACGCCGCCGGCGTGTCCCAGGATTTGAAGTATGCCCTGCGTGAAAGCATTGAACTTCTCGGCAATGAGGTGCTGTACGACATGGCGCACCGCCAGGGGCGCGATCTGAATGCAGACCCTGTAGACGCTGGACAACTGACCATCGAGTGCCTGCGGTATATGTACCGTATGCTCTTTGTGCTGTTTATTGAAGCGAGACCGGAGCTCGGTTATGCGCCGATCAAGGCGCAGGCATACCTGAGCGGCTATTCGCTGGAAAGCCTGCGGGACATTGCCGATGACATCCGCGATGACGTGACGGAGGTCGGCAGCGGCTACTATCTGCATGAGACCCTCTCGAAGCTGTATGACCTGATCTACAATGGTTATCCGGCAACGGAAGAAGAAATCCTGAAATACTCCAAAGAGGAGAGCCTCCACGACATGTTCGTGATTGCTCCCCTGAAGGCCCATATCTTTGACCCGGAATACACGAAGATGATTACAGCGGCGAAGCTGCGCAACTCCGTCATGCTGCGTATCATCGATCTCATGAGCCTGACCCGCGAGACCGGGCGGCGCAACGACCGCCGTGGACGAATCTCCTACGCCAACCTTGGCATTAACCAGATGGGCAGCGTTTATGAAGCTCTGCTTTCCTACCGGGGCTTCATTGCGGAGCATACACTTTTTGAAGTGAAGCGCGCCGGGGACAGCTTCAACGAGCTGGACGTCGGATACTTTGTGAGCGAGGAAGAACTGAATCAGTACACCGAAGATGAGCGCGTCCGCTATGAGCGGGACGATCCCGATGGAAGATACAAAAGAGGTCAGCTCCGCAGATATGAAAAAGGCACCTTCATCTATCGCCTTGCCGGGCGAGAGCGGGAAAAATCCGCCTCTTACTACACGCCGGAGGTGCTGACGAAGTGCCTGGTGAAGTATGCACTGAAGGAACTGTTGGAAGGTAAGACCGCCGATGATATTTTGCATTTGACCGTCTGCGAGCCGGCCATGGGCAGCGCCGCGTTCTTGAACGAAGCCATAAACCAGCTTGCCGAGGCGTACATCGACCGGAAACAGAAGGAACTGGGCGAGATGATTCCGGCTGAGAATCGTCTGCAAGAGCTTCAAAAGGTCAAGATGTACATTGCAGACAATAATGTCTATGGCATCGACCTAAACCCTATAGCCGTAGAGTTGGCGGAGGTTTCTCTCTGGCTCAATACGATTTATGAGGGGGGGCTACGTTCCTTGGTTTGGGACACAGCTTGTAAACGGTAACTCATTGATTGGAGCCAGACGACAGGTTTACCATCGAAATCAGCTCGTTGCAACGTCCAAAGGCTTGCGTTGGTTTGAAGCCGCACCGGAACGAATTCCTTTTGTTAAGCTGGACGCCATGGGTAGAAACATTGCCCGCTCTCGGTATCAGGTCTATCACTTCCTGACCGGCGACCCAGGGATGTGTGACTATACAGATAAGGTCATCAAGTCACTGGAACCGGAAAACATGAAACGAATGAAGGCGTGGAACAAACAGTTTACCGCTCCATATTCCGAGGATGAAGTGAAAAGCCTTACGGAACTGTCCAAGTTGATTGATGTGCTCTGGCGGGATCAGATCAAGGCAAGAAAAGACCTGGAAGCTGCCACAATAACCTCGCTGGATGTCTTCGGCCATCGGGACACACGCTTTGAAATGCACCGCACTATTCGTGAGAAAGATAGATTTCTGCGCGGTATCTATAAATCGGAACATGCAAAAAATGCCGGGGCCTATGCTCGACTGAAGTTTGCCATGGATTATTGGTGCGCATTGTGGTTTTGGCCTATTCAGAAAGCAGAGCTTCTGCCCAGCAGGGCGGAATACATCAATGATATGGACTTGATCCTCCGCGGTGTCATGCATACTGGAGGCAATCAGAACAGCCAAACGAATCTTTTCGGAGCTGAAGAAGAGGAGATTCCAGATATTCAGGATGTTGACCTTGAGCAGCTCTGCACTCTGATTCCACGTTTGGCATTGGTCAAAGAGATCGCGGATCAAAATCATTTTCTGCACTGGGAGCTGGAGTTTGCCGACCTGTTCGCGGAGAGAGGTGGGTTTGATTTAATTCTGGGAAATCCGCCATGGATAAAAATCAAATGGGAAGAAAACGGCGTGCTTTCAGAGCAAGCGCCTACATTTGCTGTCCATAATCTGACAGCAAAACAATCTGCGGATAACAGAGACAAGGTTTTGAAAAGCATAAATGCGCGGAAAGAGTATTTTGCAGAATGCATAAGTTTTTTGGGCATGCAAAGCTATTTTTCCGCTTTTACAAATTATAATGAATTGAAAGGTCAACAAACAAATCTTTTCAAGTGTTTTCTCCCCCAAGCTTGGCATTTTGGAGCTGATGAGGGAATATCTGCATTTATTCATCCAGAGGGTGTTTATGATGATCCAAATGGAGATTATCTGCGGACTATGCTATATCCAAAACTCAGAAAGCACTTTCAGTTTAGAAATGAGTTGAAGCTGTTCTCAGAAGTTCATCATAGTCGAATCTATAGCATAAATATCTATTCAAACAAAGAGACCGGAACATTTGAAACGATTTCCAATTTGTTTGTGCCTTCAGCGGTAGATGAGTGCTATGAAGAAAACTACAGGACTACTATTTCACTTGGCTTAAAGGATGAAAACGGTGATTGGAACTGCTGTGGCTGTCCAGAAAGGGTGCTAAAGGTTTCAAACAAAGAACTTCAGGCCTTTGCACGGGTATATGATGGCGACAAATCTGCGTGGAGAGGGGCTCGTTTACCTGTTCTTCAAATAGATGCTTTTATGAGGGTCGTTTCCTTGGTGGCAAAGCAGGAGCATACATTTGCCAATCTAGGAAGTGAACTGTTTGGGACCCGTATGTGGGATGAAACAAATGCGCAGAAAGATGGAACTATAAAACGTTTGGTTGACTTCCCAGAATCCCTAAGCAGTTTTATTTATTCAGGTCCTCACTTTGGCGTGGCAACGCCGCTTCTTAAGACGCCTCGGAGGATATGTAGGCTTAATAGCGACTATGATAGTGTTGATTTGGAGGTAATAGGAAACACCTATATCCAAAGATCGAATTATACCCCATCATGTGATTCCAAAGTGTACTATGGAAGAATTCCTCAAACACCTTGGGGTACAAAATGCAATGATGAATACCGTCTTGCTACAAGAGCAATGGTAGATCCTGTTGGAAGAAGATCCCTTATTTCAGCAATTGTTCCTCCAAAGTGTGGGCATATCAATTCGGTGTTTATGATGAATTTCAAGAACCCAGAAAACCTGCTTCTTGCAGCTGCGACGTTTTCTTCTCTTCCGATTGACTTCATTATAAAGACAACCGGAAAAAGCGCTTTTTTGACTGATGGTGCAATAAAACTCCCACTATTTGACAAAAAGGCGTACCTTCCTGCGCTAACCAGGATAGCATTATTGAATTGTGTAACACGGTATTATGCAGACCTATGGAAATCAGTATATTGTGAGGAATTCAGGAACACAGAATGGGCAAAAAAGGATTCGCGTTTGAGCGAAGAAACCTTCTCTACACTTACAGAGATGTGGACCCCGAAAACGCCTCTTCGCAGTGACTATTCACGTCGGGAAGCCCTGATTGAAATTGACGTTTTAACCGCGATGTCGCTTGGAATGTCACTAAAACAATTGCTTCTCATTTATAAAGTGCAGTTTTCGATTCTTCAAGCTCATGAGGCTGATACCTGGTATGATGCCAATGGAAGAATCGCTTTTACAATAGACCGTAGCTTGAATGGTGTGGGCTTTTCACGTAATGAGTGGGAAGGAAGCAATATGATAACCCCAATAAGGCGGGGGCATGAAGAATGGGACGGTATCGTGAAGAATGCCCCGGCTGGGTATGTATTCTCACGCACCATCACCGATGACACCATGCCCGGCGGCCCGGTGGAGCGCACCATCGAATACGTCGCCCCCTTCGACCGCTGCGACCGCGAGCAGGACTATGAGACGGCGTGGAAGTTCTTTGAAGAGAAATATGGAGGGAATGCATGAGCTTTTCACCTTTGGAGATGGAAAAACAAGTATTCAAAGTAATGAACATTATCCTTTCCAAGCCATCCGAACGATGGCCAATTATAGCGGAAAAAGCAGGGCTTGAAAAGGAGCAATTCTTTGATATCCTGGATTACTTGGATCGGGAGGGCTACTTGGCTAATATCACTTTCTCTCGTGGTAAGAGGAACAAGATACTGATTCCTTTCCTTGATGATGCGGCTATTACCGAGAAAGGGATGATTTTTATGAAGAAGATGCAAGGTGAAAGAGAGCGTATAAACATCAGCAAAACTAACACAACGTCTCTTCCTTCTGTATTTATCTCATACAACTGGGATAATGATGACGTCGCTTCAGAAGTGGAAACAGCTTTATCAGGCAAAGCGATTGTTCACCGAGACAAGAAGAATATCCCCAATTGGGGAAGCCTTTCTGATTTCATGAAGTCCATCAGAAAACAGGATTTTGCAGTTCTTGTCATCTCAGAGCCATACCTTAAATCAGTCGCTTGTCTATTCGAGGTCATGCAGCTTATGAAGGATGAAGGCTGGAACGATAAAGCCATGTTCATTGTCCTCAAAGATGCGCACATTTACGGCCCACTTGGGCGGGCTAAATACATATCATATTGGACAGAACAGTGTGGCGAGTTGGAAAAAACGATCGCTTCGCTTCCACCATCAGCTACATCTGAATTGAACATGGACTTGCGTAAAGCGGTGATGATTCGTGATAACATCGGAGAATTCCTTACGAAAGTCGCAGATGCTAGTAATCCCGATTTGGATAAGGTTATTCGGGCGATCATTTCACGCGTTTCATCTGCTGATACGGAGTCAGTGCCCTCCACCACGGAGGAAAACAAAAGTCAAACCCACCGGCTTACCAAAGAAGCAGCTTCGATTCTGATAACTGCTGCAAGTGAAGACATGGGGATCATAATAAGCTCTACGACGCTGAACTCATACAGCATCTCGATAAATAATAAGGCGTTTGTCGACTCGACCCGCTCTCAGGGCCGTGAAGTGGCGCGCTGGAAAGGTGCGCTCGAATCTCTATTAGACCTGGGCCTCATTGAAGACAAGAATTACAAAGGCGAGCTTTTTGGCTTAACTCCCGCGGGATATGATGCAGCCGATCAGTATGCCGCCCAGATGAATGGTGAGAAACTCACATGCCCGAAATGTCATTATTCTGGGCCAACGCTCAAAAGCGGTGTTTGCCCAATTTGTGGATTCTCGTCATCCGATAAAGAATCAGATCAATCTAATGACGACCCTATTCATCTTGTTGGTGTAATAACTGAGGAGGTTGGAACACCGCGTAACGATGGAACACGAGGATCAGCATTATATAAGGTCCCGCTTAGATTATCCAAAAAGCCTTCCAATATGTGGGGCGATTTGTTCGTTGCCGCCTGGAACAATCCGCCTCGCTTCTCAACAATGCACAGACCAGGTATTGCATCTGTATTTGGCGATAAGATTATTCTAAATGGTACAACCATTGAAGAGGTTCGAGATTATCATTATGATACCTTGAAGCTTTGTGTGGATATAGCGAACACGAAAGAAACGCAGATTCTCGAGCAGGAACGATTGAAAAAGGAGCAGGAAGAACTCAGAAAGCGGACGCATTATAATAACGTGCAAAATGTTGCCGATGAGATCAAGTTCTGAGTACATTTTATGAAAGTACTGTGTTTCCAAAGAGGACGCAGAAGCAATGGTTGAGAGTTATCTTGAATATACCCTTTCACAATGTAGTGATGGCGTAATAGCGTCTGTATGCAGGCTCAATAAAACAATAGAGATATTATGATAAGGAGCGTAGACAATGGCGGATACATATTTTGACTATGCTTTATCGCAATGCCGAATGCCATCCATAAGTGCTATTTGCAGTATTGACTCCTCGCGGAAGAAACTGCAGGAAAGGGCAGCAAAAGAGTTTAATGGATGCAGTAATATTACAGCTGACTGGAGATTGTTCAAGGAGGTTTCAGTCTGCCTACAGAATCAGGATATCATTAATGTGAATCAGCTTGATGCAGACGCCAGGACAATTTATGAGAGATGTAGAGAGATATTTCTCGCTGATAATAGGATAGGTTATGAGAGATGCTTTGACTATCTAGCTGAACTGAACTGGATTTTAGCAAGCATTCAGAACGCCAAAGAAAGCAATCAGCGCCGCATTAAGCTTTTGATTGATCCTGCGAAGATAGACAAATTCATCAAATCGTATTTATTTGAACTATATAATTCGGCGGTGCGTGATAACAATGAATGTGATTATATAAAAGAGGCTCTGCAGGCAAGAAAGAAGTTTTTTTCTGGTCTTTATGACTTTCAACATGAAGAATCAAAATACTACCTTTCACCGGAGTTCCTGCATTCTGACCTTAAACAAATGGAGAACGACTATAAGGACAGCAGCATCTCCAAGATGGCACTGTTCTATGGGTTGACCGCTACGGCTGCATTAGCAACTAGCATCAGGAGGTTTGGATGATGAGCGAATTGAAAAACATATTTCTATACGAGCATACCCCTGAAGCGATTCATGCTATAGAAGCCGGAGAAGCAAGAATTAGCTCAGGAGGCATAATAAGAATAGGCAGTGCGGGTAAAGGATTTCAAGAACTTGCAAGACCCGCATCCATGAGTGTCGCTGATTTTCAATCGCTGTTTGAAGGAAAGGAGCACGCTTTGGAAACAGATGAGCATCTTAGTCAATTGGATGCTCAACTGGCTTTATCTGCAAAAGGGTTGAAAGCAATACAGGAGACTGAATGGCTTAATTATGCAGCTGCGCAAAGAAACTATGCGCTCACATATGAAGGATTCAAGCAGGCCTTAAATGGTATCAGTTGTGTAGCAAATCAGCTGTCACAATTTGAACAGTATGTCCGCAGGAGGGATACCAAAGAACTGGCGGAGCAGGTACAGAAGTACATCAACTATATGAATACCGATGCTGGGGATTTAAGATCAAAAAAGTACAGCCCCACCAACGGAATAATTGGGGAGCATCTCGACCAAATATCGGCATTAATAAAGCGGTTGCTGTGTGATGTGGAGGCTGAGGAAGGCGATTTATTTATTTCGGTACAGATGCTGATTAATCTATTGCAGCCATTTTCCTATGTAGTGAGAAAGTTTTCTGCAGCGTATTATTACGAGAATGACGGCGAACTTTTGCCAGGAAATTACGATGAATGGATAAAGACCATATCTGCTGTGAGTGAGAGCAAGAAGCTCAAGGATATGGTGGAATATTACATTAGACTGAAAATGGAAATCCCGTATCGAGATAAGATAATCTTAAGCAGAACGATAAGCACCGCACCTTCAAAAATGCTCTCCGGTGTGAGATTTGAAAAACGGTATATTGAGAATCATAGTAAAGAGGAATATTTATCAATAAGTGAGCAGATTTGTCAGAAGGTTGCCGCTAAAAGCTACTATCTTAAAAACGGGAATCTTATAATTTTTCTTGGTGACGGGAAATCAGCGGATGCAGATTAGCAAAGGAGGACGCGAGGTATGTTACCATCCATACTTGCGAAGCAATTAGAGAAAGGCATCGGGGACTATATTGAAACCACGTTCCCAATGACAAACGCGCCATTCAAAGGATCGATCCAGAGTATGCTGGCGACAAAGGACTCGGTCTACCATGAGCCCTATGTTTCCGTGCGTCTTCCTTTCCGTGTCGCGGAAGAGATGCCGGCTTGCTTTGAGACCATCCATCCCGCCTACCTCCCCTATGTCCACCAGCAGACCGCCTTTGACCGGCTGACCGGCGACGACGGCAGGTCTACCCTGATCGCCACGGGCACCGGTTCCGGTAAGACGGAATGTTTCCAGTACCCGATCCTGGAATACTGCTATCAGCACCGTGGGGAGCCCGGCATCAAGGCACTCATCATTTATCCGATGAACGCACTGGCGACCGACCAGTCAAAGCGATTTGCGGAGCTGATCTGGAAAAGCCCGGAGCTGCGGGGCAACGTGACGATCGGTATGTATGTGGGCGGTCACGAGCAAAATCCAAACCGCATGATGAGTGAGGACAATGTCATTACCGACCATGAGACCATGCTCAATACCCCGCCGGACATCCTTATGACCAACTATAAGATGCTGGACTATCTTCTGGTCCGTCCGAAGGACGCGGCTCTGTGGAAGGATAACAAGCCGGATACACTGAAATACATCGCAGTCGACGAGCTGCATACCTTTGACGGCGCGCAGGGTACCGACCTTGCCTGCCTGCTCCGCAGACTGAAATCCCGCCTCTGGACGCCGGTCGGTTACCTCTGCTGCATCGGTACATCTGCCACCATGGGCTCCAAGGATAACGGAAAGAGTATCCTAGAATATGCGCAGGAGGTTTTCGGCGAGCCCTTTGAGGACGATGCTGTCGTGACGGAGGATCGACAGTCGCCGGATGAGTTCTTTGCCGGCCAGGACATCACAGACTTCACCATGCCCACGGCGGCGCAGGTGGAAGAACTGAACAGCCTAGTGGCGCAGGATGATGAAGACGCCTATCTCCGGGCGGCGGCTGCCGCTTGGACAGACCTGTCCGATACGGATATCATTACGCCAGAGGGACGCATTGCCCTTGGAAAGCATCTGAAGCATCACAGTTTCATGCAGGCCATGATCAGCCTCATTAAGGGCAACTACTATCAGGTCGAGACTATTATTGAAGAACTGAAGGTCAATTATCCCACGCTGAAGGAGATGGGCGACGCAGAGGCGGCAGTTAACGCAATGCTGGCTCTGATCTCCCACGCCCGCACCGGAAAGCCGGACGGCCTGCGTCCGTTCCTGAACGTCCAGGTGCAGCTGTGGCTGCGGGAACTGCGGCGTCTGGTTGCAAAGGTCTCCGGCACTGACGTTACATATTCCATTGCCCACGATTTGAATACCCAGCAGGCAAAGCAGTATCTTCCAGTCGTGAACTGCCGCGACTGTGGCGCGACCGGGTGGACATCTATCTTGAACGAACGCGGCAACGCGACTATAAACGGCCTGGAGACGTTCTACAACCTGTACTTCAAAGCGGATGACAAGATCGTCATGATGTTCCCGCACGAGCATGGCAACTATCCCTGGGGCACCATCGCCGGACGAATCTGCCCGGACTGCCTGCAGGTGAAGATTGGCGAGGACTCTTCCGCGCACTGCGACAGCTGCGGCAGCGACATGGTGGATATCGTTCTGCCGAATCCGATCCGCACAACCGGCTCTAAGAACAACAAGCAGTTCGTCTGCCCGTTCTGCGGCTCCAAGCGCGGTCTGTCCCTGATGGGTCTTCGGAGCGCGACGGAAATCAGCACGGAGCTTTCGCAGCTCTTTGCCTCCAAGTTCAATGACGATAAAAAGACGCTCGCCTTCTCGGATAACGTGCAGGACGCGGCGCATCGTGCCGGGTTCTTCAACGCCCGCACTTGGCGGTTCGGTTTCCGAACGGCTTTACAGCGGTACGTCCAGAACGGCGGAGCAGGTCGTTCCCTTGCGGACTTCACCAGGGGCTTCATCAAATACTGGCATGACGAGCTGGATGCCGAGAGTTTCGTCAGCTTCTTCATCGCACCGAATATGACCTGGATGAGCGCCTACGAGAACATGGTGGAAAAGCGCAAATTCGGGAATGACGCCAGGGCGAAAAAGCTGATGGGCGACATCGAAAAGCGCATCTCTTATGAGATCATGCTGGAGTACGGCCTGACCAGCCGAATCGGACGAACACTTGAGAAGTCTGGCTGCTCCTGTCTTGCCTTCCCGTCGGATACCATTGATGAAGTGGCAAACACCGTCCATGAGCGGGTGACCAATGAGATTGGCGGACTGTCTCACACATCCTATGGTCGCTTTCAGCAGATGGTCGCCGGCTATCTGAGAATCATGGCGCAGAACGGTGCCTTTGAGGATGACGCTTTCTCCATTTTCCTGAAAGAAAACGGAAACACCTATCTGCTTTCCAATGACCGGGTGAGCTGGATGCCCGGTAGACAGTCCGGCAGAAATACACCCAGATTCCTCTATCGACCGAGTGAGACAGCTAAGAAGAATTATAACTTCGATACTGTAGCGGAAAAGAAATACACCGAGTGGATCGAGTCCTGCTGTGACGAGATCATGATCGAGCCGTCCACCTTCAAGGGTATCAGCAAGATTATCCTGGAGGAACTGGTGAAGAACGGCATCGTGGTCAGCATTCCAGCTACGGCTGATTATACCGTGTATGCCATTGACAAGGATAAGGTCTTCGTCACCGATGAAGTCACGCTGATGAAATGCGAGACCTGCGGCATTACATATGCGGTCGCCACAGAGAACAAGGGTTTCTGGCAGGATGCTCCGTGTATTCGGAGCGCATGTGCCGGGGCCTTTGCGGAGGATGAGCGGGCCGGGCTTGACTATTACGGGAAGCTCTTCACGTCCGGCGATATCGTCCGCGTCAATGCCAGAGAGCATACCGGCCTTCTGGAACGTGACGACCGGGAAACGCTGGAGGTGGATTTCAAACGGAAGAAGGATACTGCGCAGCTCTGGGACCCGAACGTCCTGTCCTGCACCCCGACGCTTGAAATGGGCATTGATATTGGTGACCTGTCCACGGTCATCCTTTGCAGCATGCCTCCGGCGCAGGCTCAGTTCCTGCAGAGAACCGGGCGCGCAGGCCGTAAAGACGGCAATGCGCTGACGCTCGCCGTTTCCGCCGCGAGACCGCATGACCTCTATTTCTACGCCGATCCTCTGGATATGATGGAAGGCAATGTGGTGCCGCCTAAGATTTTTCTGAAAGCCTCGGCGGTATTGGAGCGCCAGTTTGTCGCCTACTGCATGGACTCCTGGGTGAAGCGCGGCGCGACGGAGCAGTCTATCCCGAAGCATGTCAGCGTAGTGCTTGGCAAGCTGGACAGTCATCCCATCGACGTGTTCCCGTTCAACTTCCTGCACTATGTACAGAATAATCTTTCCCATCTGCTGAATTCCTTCATTCAGCTGTTCGGCTCTTCATTGGATGATACGGCCAAGGCGGAACTGCGCACGTTCGCCCAGGGCGGGAAGCTGTCCGAGAGCCCGATGCATATGCGTATTCTTGAGGCGTTTCAGGCGCTGAAGAAGCAGAAGGATGCCCTTTCGCAGAGCATCAAGCAGCTGAACACGATGGTTAAGGAACTGGAGGCAAAGCCAAAGGACAGTTCCTATGACGAAGAAATCAAGGAACTGAAAGCGGAGCAAGCCGCTTTGATCAATGTAGTGAAGGAAATCAACAAGAAGGATGTTTTCAACTTCCTGTCTGATGAGGGGCTGCTGCCGAACTACGCCTTCCCGGAATCCGGCATTGTGCTGAAGGCGATCCTCTACCGCAAGGAGGACGAAGCGGAGGACCCGGCGGCAAAGAAGAAATATAAGAAGTCGGTATACGAATACAGCCGGTCCGCTTCCAGCGCCATCAGCGAATTCGCGCCGAATAACAGCTTTTATGTGGACGGGCGGAAACTGACCATCGACCAGGTAGACCTGACCAGCGCGCAGTCCGCCAAATGGCGTCTCTGCCCGAACTGCTCTCACGCACAGATCGAGGAAGCCGGACGAAACACCGCCTGCTGCCCGCAGTGCGGAAGCCCCGCCTGGTCGGATGCCGGGCAGGTGCGGAACATGCTGAAGGTCCAGATGGTTTATTCCAATATGGACTACACCAAGAGCCTGATCTCAGATGAGAGCGACGACCGCTCCACTGCCTTTTACTGCAAGCAGCTTCTTGTGGACGTGGATGAGGAACATGATATTTCCAAGGCATACGAGATGGACAACGAGGAGTTTGCCTTCGGTTATGAATTCGTGAAGAAGGCTACGCTCCGTGAGATCAACTTCGGCGAAAGCGATATGGTTGGCGAGAAGTTGACGGTATCCGGCGTAGAGGAGGTTCGTAAAGGCTTCAAGATCTGCAAATACTGCGGAAAAATCATGCCGGACCGCCCCAGTGCAAAAGACCACACCTTCTACTGCAAGACGCGCAAAATGGCGGCGTTTGACAACGATCCATACGAAGAATGCCTTTTCCTCTACCGGGAATTTGCTACCGAAGCTCTACGCATCCTGATCCCGGCGACGACCATGGATGCGTCAACGGTCAGGACAGAATCCTTCACGGCGGCGTTTATGCTGGGCATGAAGGAATACTTCGGCAATGTGGATCACCTCCGGGCAACCGTCAGCGAGGTTCCCGTGCCGGATGCAGACTACCGGAAGCAGTATCTCGTTATTTATGATTCCGTTCCCGGTGGTACGGGCTATCTGAAACAGCTGATGAATGAAGAGGGCTCCCTCATCGATATCTTCGAACGGGCGCTCCAGAAGCTGGAACAGTGCTCCTGCAAGGAAGACCCGCAGAAGGACGGCTGCTACCACTGCCTGTACGCATACCGACAGAGTCAGAACATCGGCAACATTTCCCGCAGCACCGCTATACGGATTCTGAAATCCATACTTAGCGGAAAAGATAACCTGACCAAGATTGAGAAGCTGGCCAACATTCCGGTAAACTCTCTATTTGACAGCGAACTGGAGCGCCGCTTTGTGGAAGCTGTCGCCCAGATGGGCAATGAGAACCGCAAGGTTGAAATCTCCAAATCGCTGGTGAATGACAAAGAGGGCTACGTGCTTAAGGTCAACGATTCCTCCTGGGAGATCGAGCCGCAAGTGACGCTGGGACCGACACAGGGCGTGTCGATACAGTGCAAGCCGGACTTCATCATCCGTCCCATCGGACGGTTGGACAAGCTGCCGGTTGCAATCTTTACCGACGGTTTCATCTACCACAAGGATAAGGTGGCGGACGATACGCTGAAGCGAGAGGCGATCCGCAGGAGCGGCCGGTATCGTGTTTGGGCATTGAGCTGGCGGGATGTCCAGTCGGTATTCCAATCCCAGGGAGATTATGCGACGCGGACGCTGGCTCCTGAGACAATGCCCACCGGGACAAAGATGTATCAGCCGACCATTACGGCAGCGAAAGCAGACGCGCTCAGGCCGGCCAAGATGTCAACCTTTGAACTTCTAATGCGGTATCTGGAGACAGAGGATTCCGAGAAGCTGTTTGAGGCGCATGCGCGTGCATATTCCCTGTCTCTGCTTGATCCGGGAAAGGCAGCCAACAGCCTCGCATTTGTGGATTGGAATGATACGATAGGAAAAGCCAACGCACAGGTACATTTTACGGATGACACCTTTGTCCAGCCCGGTAGTTTCTTCGGAACCTGGATTCCGAGAAGTTCTGATACGCATTTCTATGCTTATGCCGGCATCCTGTCTGCCGCCATGAAAGCAGATAAGAATGCTCCCGTTTCTGTTCTGGCCCTGCTGGATGACAGAGCAGACAGCCGTACTGACAAGTATGAGCAGGAGTGGAACGGCTTCTGGCAGTTCTTCAATGTGATGCAGTTCGCTGAACGCTTCGCCGCTGTCAGCAACACCGGGCTTGATGCCCATGCATATGTTGCCCTGCCCTATGGGCAGACCGATACTGCGGCGGAGGACAATACGCCCGCCACGCCCGTTGGAGAAGGTTGGGCTGAGATTCGGGAAATGCTCTTTGATGATACAACAGTCAAACTGGCCGACGCTCTCGAAGAGAAGGGCGTTACCGCCCCGGAGGAAGCGGGATATGAGTTGGCGAATGACTCCGGCGAGGTAATCGCAGAGATAGAACTTGCCTGGACAAGCCGGAAGGTCGGATACATGACGGAGGAACAGACGGCGGATCGTGAAAACGCAGAAAGCGCCGGATGGACAATATTTACGACCGCAGACGAAATCGATACGGTTTTCGGGGAGGGATAACAGATGGCTGAAAACACAAAGGTCGCAATTTCCGCTGATTTCCTGAATGCCTTCGCCGCGCTGCCACGGCAGATTCAAGGGAAAGTCACGGAGTTCATGAACAAGTTCCGAAACGACCCGACGTCACCCGGAATCAACTATGAGAAGCTGAATGCGTGTCAAGACAAGAAGATGTGCTCCGTGCGTATTGACGATACCTACCGGGGCATCGTTGTGAGGCAGCCGGAAACCGGCGTTTATCTCCTCCTTTGGGTGGATCATCACGACGAGGCCTACGCATGGGCAAAGAACAAAAAGTGTGAGGTCAACCCCAAGACCGGAGCTATTCAGATTTATGACTTGATCGTTACCCCGCAGGTCATTCCTGCGGCACAGGATTTCATGCTCTTTTCTGAGGTGTCAGACAATGACCTGATCGAGCTGGGTCTTCCGGAGGATATGATCCCCTTTGCGCGAGGCATTGGGGACGCTGCTGAGTTCTATGATAAACAGAGCAGTTTTCCTGCAGATGCGTTTGAATCCCTGTCCTGGCTGGTCGAGGGCTTTCCTGTGGATGAAGTCAAGGCTTTCATCAAGCAGGAACAGGAAGCCGGGAAAGTATCCGGCAACCTCGCAGATGCCCTGGACAGCCCGGAAACTCTGAAATCCTTCGTTGTGGTTGAAGGAGAGGAAGAACTGCGCCGTATCATGGCAGAACCCTTGGAGAAGTGGCGCGTGTTCCTGCATCCGACCCAGAGGAAAATCGTAAACAAAAATTATTCTGGGGCGGCCCGCGTTCTTGGCGGAGCCGGTACCGGCAAGACTGTAGTGGCGATGCACAGGGCAAAGCACCTGGCGGCTGGCCTTAAGGACAAGGAGCGCATCCTCTTTACGACGTACACTGCGAACCTCGCCTCCGATATAAGGGATAATCTGCGAAAAATCTGTACGCTGGAAGAGCTTCGCAAAATAGACGTCATCAATCTGGATGCCTGGGTCGCTCAGTTCCTCCGGGAACATGGTTATCCTGCAGAGATTGTTTATGACGATAAGGTGACCAAGATATGGGAGGACGCTGTTGCGGCCAACGATTTCAGCGGTGAGTTCCCGGTCAGCTTTTACGAAGAAGAATATAACCGAGTCGTTGTTGCGCAGGAAGCCTTCTCTCTGGAGAAATACATCAAGGCATCGAGAACCGGCCGCGGAACCAGGCTTGACAGGAAGAAGCGCATGCAGATCTGGAACGTATTCGAGGCCTACCAGAATATGATGAAGGAACAGAAACTGCGCGACATCAATACCGCAATGTATGAGTGCCGTATGCTGCTCACCAAATCCACCTCAGAAACCCGATATAAACATGTGATCGTGGACGAAGGCCAGGATTTGAGCGTGAACGGGTTCAGGCTGCTCCGTGCTATCGCTGGCGAGGAACACGACAACGACATCTTTATTGTCGGCGATGCGCATCAGCGCATCTATAAGAATAAAGCTGCTCTTTCCAAATGCGGTATCAACGTGCGCGGTCGCAGCAGCATCCTTCGGATCAACTACCGTACCACAGAAGAAATCCGCAAGGCTGCATTTGCTCTTTTGAACGGCATCTCTTTTGACGACCTCGATGATGATTTTGATACCGGAGACCGCTGCCAGTCTCTGACACATGGCAAAGCTCCGCAGGTGCTTCGGTTCAGTAATGCCAATGAAGAGTTTGATGCCGTGCTGAAAGAGATCAAGGCTCTTATCGGCGGCGGAGTTTCCGCAAAGAATATCTGCGTGGTCGCACGGACGCACAAGCTGCTGGATGACTATATTGCTCAGTTTACCGCAAATGGCCTACGCTGCTATGAAATCAAAGCCAACAAGGCGGACGACCGTGGGCTGGATGGAATCCGAGTGGCGACCATGCACCGCGTCAAAGGTCTAGAATTCCAGTATATCTTCGTTGTGGCTGCGAACAAGCGAATTATCCCGTTGGCTTCTGCAATAGACCATACAGATGCGGTGAGTGAGCAGGAAACCACGACTGCGGAAAAATGCCTCCTATATGTAGCACTGACCCGTGCGCAAAAGGAAGCTTATATCAGTGGATACGGACAAATATCGGAGTTAATCAAATAAGCGGTATAGTTGAATTCTAATGTAATGACAATTATTTGGTTGGCAACAGGTACTGTAAAACCATATGCTTAATCTTGCAAACAAAGACACAGCGGAGGCCAAAAACGGCCTCCGCTGTGCGTGTTTATACCCGTATATGCCGCTTGACCAGAGTGGTCAGCTTGACGGGTAGCTGATTCAGATCGGTGATATCCAGGAAGGAATCACCGTATATGCGTTCGATGCTGGGCTTGTCGTCGCCGATGGCGGCGGCAGCGAAGAGAATCTTTTTGCGGGTGTATTCCTGCTTGATACCGCGAAGGTCTTCTTCGGCTGCGGTTCCGTAGTAGCCGGTGTCTGCGGGCTGGCCGTCGGATACCAGGATCAGGAGCTTTACCGTTTCGGGACGCCGCGAAAGCTGCTCCGCAACATAACGCAGAGCGGCGCCGTCACGGTTGCTGTCGCGGGCGGTGATGTCCATGAGCCGGTATTTATCATCCCGGTCGATGCTGTCAAATTCAGCATAGGAGTAGAGCTCAACCGTGTTGTCTCCATCCTTGTATCCTGTGGAATGGCCGTAGACCATCACCGGGATGTCCAGACTCTGGCAGAAATCATAGAGGATGATCGCTGCGGCTCTGGAGTAGGTGCAGCGGTCGCGTGACCACATGGAGCCGGATTCGTCCAGCAGAAGACCCACCGCAAGCTCGGGAATCTCGTTTGGAAGATTGTTCTTGCAGAAGACCTTGCCGTCGGTACGGTGCAGCGCGTGGGAATCAAGCCGACGGCCCATAAGAAGGCCGGTCTGTTTGCCGCCGCGCCGACTGTCCTTGAGCTGGCGGACGATGCTCTTTTGAAGCTGCCGGGAGATTGCCAGCAGGGGAGCGGAGATCTCGTTGTACTGCTCAACCAGCGTATCATCCACGCTCGCAATACGATTGACCCGTATCTGAACCCCGCTGTGGATATCCCCGTAGGAGATGCTCTGGGCAGCTTCGTTGAGCTCGGTCAGACGCTCGTTCTCCAGCTCCGCGCAGGCCGCGCGTTCGGCCATCTTGTCCAGGATACGTTCAATATCACTGGCTGCCTTCTCGTTTTTGAGATGCTCATAGTCCTCATTGTGCTCTACAGAGCCGTCGAGCGGGTTGGAGCAGCGATCGGTCTGTTCGAGCGGGATTCGCCCGTTTTCCTCCTCGCTGGCACCCTGGCTGGGATTATTGCCGGAAGCACCGCCTCCTGCGTAACTCCCAAAGGGCGACTGCTCTGATGCACCGGCACCGTCGGATTCTCCAGACTGAGATTCGTCCTCAGACTCAGTTTCTCTGGAAGTGCCTTCACTCTCAGACTCGTTTTCATCCGGGGGTGGGGGAGTTTCATCCTCATCTCCGACCTTCTTTACTCCAGACCCGGAATCTTCTTCAGATCCGGAACTCTCTTCGGCTTCCTGCCTGGTCCTGGTGCGGGATGCGGATGTTGCGCTTGCTTCCTCTGCTTCACCCGCTTCGGGAACAGGGGAGGAGTCACCGCTTGCAAGGCCGGAGGAACCGGCGATTGCCCCCAGAACCTCTGAGATCATCTCGGAGGCCGAGGCAGAACCGCTGGATGCGGCGCTGTCCTCCTGACGCTGCTTGCAGATTTCAAGGAAATCTTTGATGGTATCCCAGCAGCGGATCAGGATCAGGCTGACAACCTGGCAGCGCTCCTTCACGGAGTGTGTGATCAAAGCATGGTCGATTTGATCCATCAGACCGAAAACAGTCTGCACACGCTCATCGGAGAGTGGCTCATCGCCGTACTTGATCACGCCGAATTTGGCATAGGAGAGGATGAGCTGCAGGATGCTCTCAAACTTGTGACAGGTCCCGGATTCCTCATATTCGATGAGTTGGGTCACGGAAGCCATGTCCTTCTGCTGGAGACTGCGAAGCTCCTCAAGCCCATAGCCCAGCGTGCCGGGGAACGCGTTGAGCATACGGTTTTCAATATACCCGTCTTCCAGCACATTGGAGATGTGATGGGCTGCCGTCTGCACCATGTCCATATTTTTCGGATCAGCCTTGACGTAGGCCCAGAAATCTGTTTCCCGGCGCAGATCCGCGGAATTGAGCGTGGGACGCATCGGATACCAGCGACCGGCTGCAAGGTTATTGTGGTAAGTCTGGAAGGTCAGGAAGTCCGTGAAGAGCACATGCCCCAGTTCATGGGCAAACATCCCGGTCACAATCTGGTAGCGGTTTTCACGCCCGCGCACCTTCGTTACAGTGGGATGCCCGGCGTTGATGAGGATGCTGTTGTTATCCGTACAGGCGGCGGAGGGATTCTTCGCGTTCCAGAACAGATTGACCCGGATGCGCCTGTTGTAGTGATAGCGTCTTGTCTGTGCCGTAGCAAGATCCTCATAGTGTCCGGCGAGGATACGGGAAGTGAAGAACTGCCGGTCGGTAATCTTGCTGCGCTTCTCGTTGAGAAGCTGCTTGACGCGCTTATGATTTACCCTGCTCAAGGTCAAACCTCCTTTATTAACTTATGCCGTGGCACGGCGGACCTTGGGAGCGAAGATCGGCTCCAGGACGGTGCTGATCAGGGCTTCGCGGTCGGCTTCGTCGGCGGTGGCTTTGCTGATGACGGTGTACAGGGCAGATTGGTACGGATCACCCGTGATCTGCGTGCTCACGATCCAGTCGAGCAGACTGCGCATGCCGACAGCACCATCTGTGATGCTGTTCTTGCGGCAGTAGTCGGACATGTCGTTGACGACCTGCACCATCTGGGAGACCTGATACTCGTCGGTGGCGCCGGTGACGCTCATCGCGCGCTGCACCATAACCTCAGGTGCGGGCAGCTCAATGTCCTGCACCAGACTCATTCTGTCGATGATGGACTGGTTGAGTCCACGGCAGCCCTCATAGGAGATGTTCGTCGTGACGATCACCACCGCGTCGGGATGACGCTCGATGATCTCGCCGGTGGGCAGCGTGATGGAGCCGCCCTGCTCAAGAAGCGAGTTGAGGCCGACCATGACACCGGGCTGGGCGATCGTCGTCGGCTCCTGAAGCTCGATGACATAGCCCTTCTTCAGAGCCTCCAGAAAGTCCGTCTGGGTATAGGTGAAGGTCTGACCGCCGGTGACGCGGCTGCTCTCTTCGCGCTTGCTGAGTGCCTGAACCTTTTCGGTCACGCGCTCCAGGATGAGAGCCATGCAGTCCTGCGCACTGGCGTCTTCCTTTTCAACACCGGTAAGAGTCCGGTATACGCCGGAGGGATCGTAGTCCATGTCGTCAAGATCCGGCAGTTTCAAGAGCTTTGCCACGTTGGCATAGTTGATCCCGCCCATGGCCTTGAGCTCCTCGCGCTCCTGATCCAGCTGCTTGTCTCCGGTCGAGGACGCGGCAGAGTCAGGGAAGAGCTGTCCAATCAGGTCATAGATCTCCGTGTTGGCGTTGCAGGTGTATTTCTTATACGGCAGACCGAGTCCGGCCGCGACAGCCTTGGCGCCCATGGTCTTGCCGGTGCCGGCAGGGCCTCGCAGCAGAAAGTTTCGCATCTGCGTAGGCTGACCGGTGGTGTCTCTCGCGTGGCGGCAGATCTGCACGATCTCCTCCGGAATGATGTACCAGGAGGGGAGTACCGGAACCTGCATCTGTTCCAAGGGAGTGAGTGTTCTCGGATGCAGCTGATACTTTCCCACAAAGTCTCCTGGATCGACAATGGCAGCAGCTTTCTTATACGTCACGGCGCCGGTCTTGGCGAAGATGGTGAACTCACCGGCAGCAACGCGATTCGGCGTAAGGGCGCCGGAGTCAAGCTGGGCCTGACCGACGCGCATGATGTTGCCCGAGCGATCGAGCGTTACCTTGATGTGTGCCGGGCAGGCGTCATCCTTGATGCGGCGATATGCGTTGTCGCAGAGGATGGCCATGTACTGGGCGGCGAGATTCACGTCCGGGAACCCGGCAGTATACTGATCGTGGTATTTGCTGCAGGTGTCCGAGAACTCTTCATCCATTGTGAGAACAGGGAAGAGGGCCATCATGATCGCGGCGCCGTCGCGGGCGGTCTTGTGAACCGTATAGGTCTCCAGAACCTCGGTGGCCTTGTCATAGACGCTTGCCATCAGGGAGCCGGAGTTGCTGTCGTAGACGACCAGGTGATAGGCGTCGGGACCCATGGAGGACTTGTACTCGGCGACCGTGCGGTGGTCGATCACGCCGACAGCGCCTTCACCGCCATCCATGCAGCGGAACACCGCATGGATGCCTTTGATTACCGAGGCACAGAGCGTGGAGGCGGTACCGTCGCCGTACTTGGAGGAGACCGAGAGACGCTTGCTCTTCAGAGTATCAAACGGGGAGGGGAGTGCGCGGTCAAACGCGAAGAGATTGGAGGCATTGGTGCTCATTCTTTATTCCTTTCCGCAGGGCATGCCTGCTTAAAAAAGTACTTTGATGCCGTCGGCATCGATCTTTACATTCTGTAAGCCGTTTCGCTGAAGTTCCTTGCAGACGCAGCTCCAGCTTTCCGGTTTGGGGAGTTCGTTGCGGTCAATATGCAGCCCGGTCTCGCCGGAGCCTATGGCATCGTTGATCCGCTGGTTGAGAGAAACCATATTGGCTTCCACCCACTCAAAGGCCACAAGCTCATAATTCTCAGGCAGTGGCTCGGGGGCTGAGGACTGAGAACCTGCATGGGTATCCGAAGACTTGGGCGGAGATACAGGCGCAGAGAAATAAACGAGGGATTTGAGCCTGCCATGTTCTGCCCGAAGCTCTGCGCGGCGATAACCGCCGGCGCGGTTGAGCAGGATGATGACGGGCTTCCCGGCTTCGAGATCCCGGAGGGCGCCGGGACTTTCCCAGATCCAACGGGCATCCGGATAGGATTGAAAGATGCCGGCGTTTATGTCCTCAATAAGCGCACAGTACGCTGTCTGCGCCTTGCTGTCGGTTTTACACGACGGCAGCAGCACAGGTGGCTGGGTCGGCGGAACATTCCGGGATGACAGAAACAGCAGCCGAAGCGTTGCTATAAAGATGCCAAGGATAACCAGCAGAAGGATGGGCCAGAGTCTCGTAATAAACAGGAGCAAAGCGAGAAGAAGCAACATGATCAGGGCTTCATACGCCATACGCCGCTTGTACTCTTTTTGATTCATAGCCTGTATGTCCTTTCTGTGTCCGCGCAGGCGGCACAAAGATATGGAGCTGACGTGATCCCTTGGGATCGACCTTGCTTCGGGTGATGACCGCGGCGGCATCCAGCGGGTGCTCCGGGATCAGGACCGGGGTAATGCGGATGGTCCGGTCCAGGGACAGCACACACCAGTATTCCGTGTTGCTTTGATAGAGACGGATGGTATACTGCTGCTTTCGGGGGACGGCATTTGCAATGGCAAGCAGCTCCTTCGGGAGCAGGAGACCTTCGGTCTTGCGGTCAAGAGCGCCGAGGATCTTTGCTTCCTTCTCTTCGGCAGAGAGCTTGGAGAATGCTTTGTTCTTCATGGAAACCTCCTTTAAAATGCGAAAATGGCGCACATGAGCGGAATGCCCCATGTGCGCCATGCGCGTGAATTCATGTGTGTGCTCAGCCTTCGTCGAAGAAGGATCCGCCGCCGAAGGATTCGTATCCGGCGAAATTCTTACCGGCAGGTGGCGCGTCGCGGTCTGCGGGTGCGGCACTGCTCGGTTCATCAGATTTCTTTTCGGCCTTGGGTCTGGAGCCGGCAAACTCGATATCGTCGAGGATGATGACCGGCTGGCTTCTCGGCTCGCCGGTACTCTGATCGGTCCAGGTATCCTCGTCATAGCGACCGGTGATGTTGATGGCGGAGCCCTCCTTGAGCTGCATCTTTTTGATGCGCTCGCAGAGGTTGCCGAAGGCCTTGACGTTGATGTTGACCCAGCGGGTATTGTTCTCGGCGTTCTTGTCATAGACACGCTCGCCGATGCGGAAGCGGACGACATTGCCGTCCTCGGAATACTTGAGGGCTGCACGGTTGTCGAAGCCTCGGGAGATCACGGCATTGGTTGCGGTAAAACGTAACATGAGAGTACCCCTTTCTGCAGGTTTTTACCTGCTTTGACTATTATATTTCAACCCGTTTGTCGGGAGAAATCGAAAAAAAGAGTGCCATTCGGAAAAAATCCAAATGACACTGTGAGACGAGAGACTGAGAATCCTGAGCGGATACTGGAAACTGTTGTCTCTCATTATATCCTGATTATTTGCCCGCGTCAAATTTCAAGGGCGGCAGATTACTTCGCACTGAGCGTGATGTTTCCGGTAGTCTTCTCCAGCACATTGACAAAGAGCGTGTATTCGCCCGGCTGAAGCGGATGCTCGGTCGTACCGGCGGAGTTCACCGTCACGTCCAGTGCGGGCGTTTCGTCTGTGTGCAGGATCTCGTCAAGGGAGGCATCCACGCCAGCAGGTTCATTATCCAGAAAGAGCTTTAACTGGATGGAGCCTTTGGAGAGGGCTGAGTCGATGACAAGCTGCTGCCCTTCTGAAATCGTGATGCCGGCACCGCCGACACCGCTGATCCCGGCCTTGTCTGCCTTAATGGTGATCGTATTGTCATCATGCGGCATAACCTCCAGATCGGGTTTGCTACTCCGGCAGCCGGCCAGCATAAGGACGGACAGAAAAGCAATGAGGATAGTGATAAATCTTTTGCGCATTAGTTTTCTCCTGTCAGTGTTCGTGCTGTTAAACTATCCAGCGAAATTGAGGTTTGAGCGGTCATAGATAAACTGGAATTTGTTACTCTGTCCGCTTCTTATTTTCATCAGTCAAAAAGTAGCGAATAAACATTATCCCCAACAAAATGATAATTGCCTCGAAAACATAAAATAGTCCCAGTTCAGCAGTACCAGTTCCAGAATTAGGCGCACCCTCAACATAATAAGTGCCAAGAATACCCTCAAGCTCATTGTCCTGTATTTCGACTCCGTTCTGGAAATACTTAAAATGATAGGTATCGATTGTAACGCCATTTTCAATTTTGGTAAAAGTTAAGAACGGTGAGCCGGTATATTTCAATTTGTAAATTAATTCGGAATCGTCTACCGTCTGGTTGCTTCCGGGGACTTCTTTTACCCCGCAGATTCCGTATGCATCAATGGGCAAATCACTCGCACAGAATGTTACACAATAGTCCGTCTTTCCCTCTGTTATCTTGGTCCCATTGATCCATCTGCAACCAGAATCTTCACAACTTATCATTCTATAATTACCGAAGATACCTTTTTCAAGGCACGCCAATCCACATGCACCCGGATACTCGTTTTCTTCATACAGAACATACAGCCGATTGTTGATTGCCTGCCTTTCTAAAACATCTGCATTAACTTCATCCGCGAAATGGTATTCATTGATAGCTTTTTCAAGATCAGCGGTGGAATCGACAGAGACACTATATTCATAGTTATACAAACCAACAACACCCACCAGCATAATGACTGCTGACAAAATTGCCCCAACTATTTTACGAACATGGCTCTTGTTGTTTACAAGCAAAATCATATTCTGAGCCATAGCAGTAACTTGTTTTTTAGGGACACTATCTCCAGAAATTCGTTCCGCGCCAAGTAATTCCGCTACATTGATTTCCAAAACTTCACAGATGACAGGAAGCAGTGAATAATCCGGCATGGTCTTGCCTGTTTCCCAACGAGAAACTGATTTCTGGCTTACACCGAGTTTTTCAGCGAGCTGTTCCTGTGTTAATCCCTTCTCTTTGCGAATATCTTTGATGAAAGAGCCTATTTTTTCCAGATTCATACAAGAACCTCCTTTCGTGTTTACCTGTATTATTATGTCTGAAGGCAATAATGTACAGGACACGAAGTGAGTATTAGTGTTTTAAGCATACAACTTCCGATTTGTTATCCTGATTATATCACACATTTTGCCCTTCCACAACCGACAAATCCGGAGTGACGCTGAGCGCATAGTATCTTGGAATCACTTGTACCCCATCGCGTTCATAAACGGGAAAATGCCGGGAGAGGTAGATTGCAACAGTATCGCCGATCTGAACAGTGGGGATGGGAAATGTCGGCCGGACCATTATGATCCGATCCTCAAGCGAGATATATATGGTAGCCGTGCGTCTGCGAAACAGCGTTTTCTCTATTGCATAGCAGGTTCCTTGCAAACAAATGCAGTTCCCACTTGCCCAATCGGAAAAAAGAACGCTCCCGGCAAAGAGACTATATACCATGCTTATAAGAGGTGGGATCGCAAGCCGAATACCGGGAGAAATAATCATACAGACAATAAACAATATCGCGCTGATAAGCGCGGCAAGCAGCCGAAAGACCAGCACACGCCTAAGAGGCTCTGGCAGAGAGAAAAACTGCTCTCGAAGCGATGAAAGCTTCATATCAGGACGAGCCTCTTGCAGCGGAGAAGGTACAGCAACATATTTACCACATGATCCCGGTAAGCTGCGCTCTCCATCTGTTGCTCCAGAAGATTATCCTGAATGCTGTTTGTCATGTAGATCAGGCTCACAAGCTTTTGCCTGTTTTCAATACCCAACAGGCTTTTCGTCGGAGCAATCCGGTGTTCAGCAAGATAGACCAGTTCCGCCACAGTCAGACGCAGACCGGCCTTCTCAAGCCAGGACAGGGTCGCGGATGCCTGCCAGCGTAGCGGGATGCGGGTGTAGCTCTCCACAGGGCAGCAAATACAACGCGTGAGTACCCGATAGCGGGAAAGAGGAGAATCATCTTCCTCAGTTTCAATAAGGCCCATCCGGCGGAGATGATCTGCCTCACGGGAAGACGGTGTCGTGGAGAAGCCTCTGGAGCCATCAAGCCAGATGGCAGCCTCCAGTTCGGTCAGGGTAAAAACTTTTCCACAGTGAGTGATAAACAGCAATTGTTCCGTGGAGTTCGGAAGAACAGTACCTTTTGAAATATACAGCATTACATTCACCTCATAAAATGAATTTTCACCTCCATTACACAGTCGAAATTTGAAAAGTGCAACATCGCTCAGAGATAAAGCAGCGCAACAACGCAGATCGTTACGATAACAAGCATTGCGGCCAGCAGAATCGCTATATTTTTCATTGTTCGGGTATCAAGCGCCTGACGGTATTCGCCGCTGTCGCTCGGCAGCACATCGTCATAGTAGCCGTCGTATAGGGAATCATCACGGGGAGGCCTGCCTGAAACACGCTTTGCATCAGTATTCGGCAGCCTTTCTTCGCTTGCCATCTCCGGTGCTTTACGTTTGCGTTTCGCTTTGTTATCAATCTCGGAACTTATCCGCCGATCACTGATAATCAGCGGTTTTCTCCCGGACTTGCTTTGAATCTCATGCTTGCCGACGCTGGGTCTGGGAGCAGGCAGGGGAGCGGTACAGGCCGGGCAGCGGACAGCAGAGCGGTTTTTTATCCTTGCTCCGCATTCAGGGCATCTTTTCATGGAAATCCTCCTTCAGACAATAAAAATGCAGCGGGATCGAAAGATCCCACTGCCGGATAGAAGCATTATACCACGGGAGGATTCCCGTGTCAGTGCCATGAAGGTGCCAAAAAAGTGCCATATTTATGTTGGGCTGGAAGGATTGATGCCTCCGGTGATAACAGGAAGAGTACACGTTTCTTATTTACTCAATACATTTTGCAGAGCTTCAAAATCATGGATCTCGATGACCGGCGGAGCATAAGAGATAAGCCCGTCAGCTTCGAGCTTCTTGAGCTCACGATGAAGAGAGGACCTGGAAACGTTCATGATCAATGCCCAACTTGAGACCGAACCGGGTATCCTGATCACGTTTTTGCCGGATTGCCGTGCCTGGATCAGAAGATAAAATGCGGCCTTTTGCGCAATTCCATTGTAAGACAGCAACTCGAGACGCTGCTGGAGCATAAAGCTTGCGGTAGCAAGCTCTGAAATGAAATTTTTCATGATCCGCAAATCCTTCTGTAAAAGTAGAAGGATATCTTCTCTTTGGAAAAACAGGATCGTGGCCGATTCCAACGCCACAACATCACAGGGATACTTCTGGCTTTTGGAAAAAACAGCGGCAGGGCCGATCAATTCACCAGCTCTTCGGACAGAAACATTGATCTGACTCCCGTTTGGGAATAGCTTTTGTACCTGAACAATTCCTTCCAGAATAAACCCGATCCGGTTTGCGTCCTCCATCAGATGGAATACGGTTTCCCCTTTGTCATAGTGCTGAATATGATGCGGCACCGCGTCAAGATCATCGCACAGCTCTTTTGTCGGAATGCCTGAAAACAGCGCGCTTTTTTCAAGTATCGTGTAATCCATCGTCTTTCTCCCTTCCGGTTGTCTGAAGCTATTATACACCAAAAATCTTTTCCGGTGTATCTCCAGATACAGATTTTTAGGACGGCTGCCACTATAATCAAGGCAGAACAAAGAAAGAGGTTTCCACCATGATCCGTAAAATCATTCATATAGACGAGGAAAAGTGCAATGGCTGCGGGCTGTGCGCCAAGGCATGCCACGAGGGCGCGATCGACATCGTAGACGGCAAGGCAAAGCTCATGCGGGAGCATTTCTGCGATGGTTTTGGCGACTGCCTGCCCAACTGCCCAACCGGAGCCATTACGTTTGAGGAAAGAGAAGCCCCCGCCTATGATGAGGCGGCGGTAAAGAGGGCGCAGGCGGAAAAGAAGCTGAGAGCAATGGTTCACGCGCCGCATGAGGGCGGCTGCCCCGGTTCACACATGGCGCAGTTCAAGCACAGCGAGGAAGAGAACGCACCCGCAGGTGTTCCCAAGCCTCTTTCCCGTTTGGCTCAGTGGCCGTGCCAGATCAAGCTGGTGCCGACGAAGGCGCCCTTCTTTGACGGCGCGAAGCTCCTGATTGCGGCCGATTGTACCGCCTATGCCTATGCCAATATGCATGAGGAATTCATGCGCGGCAAAATCACGATCATCGGCTGTCCCAAGCTGGACGCGGTCGACTACAGCGAAAAGCTGACCGCGATCATCCGGGATAACGACATCAAGAGCGTCACGATCGTCCGGATGGAGGTGCCCTGCTGCGGAGGACTCCAGCGGGCTGCAGAAACGGCCCTGCGCAGCAGCGGCAAGTTTATCTCGTGGCAGGTCGTTACGATTTCCTGCGACGGTAAGATTCTGGAGTAAAAGGGATTTGTCGTTCTGCTAAATGGTATAGCAATTGGAAATACTACAGTAGGAGGTATCAAAACATGAGAGCATTTGTAGATCAGGATCTTTGCATTGGCTGTGGGATGTGCAATGCAGCATGTCCGGAGGTTTTTGAACTGAACGACGAGGGAAAGGCCGAAGCTGTTGCCGATACGACTGACAGCAATCACGGCGATGTTATGACCGCCATTGAAGGCTGCCCGGTTTCGGCAATCAGAGAAGAAGAATAAAACATGAAAACGGATCGGAGTTTGCAGATTAAGAAATTGCAGCTCCGGTCCTTTTTTGCGCGGACGAAAGTCAGCAAAGAATGGCTGGATTATCGAAAACATTTCAGGTATAATCTGAACAAAGAAAACCGGGAAGGGAGGCGGACACATGGAACGGCTGCGATGCGTGGTTGAGAGGATCACCTATCAAAATGAGCAAAACGGGTATTCCGTGATCAAGTGCAGAGCAAAGGGCTATTCTGAGCTTGTCACGGTCGTCGGCGCCATGCCGGAGGTCCATGTGGGCGCTGTCCTCTCCCTCACCGGCGAATGGAAGATGGATTCCAAATACGGAAGACAATTCAGCATCGAGAGTTTTGAAGAGACCCTGCCGGCCACTGTGGTCGGAATCGAAAAGTATCTCGGCTCCGGGCTTGTGAAGGGCATCGGCCCGAAATTTGCCAAGCGGATCGTGCAGGAATTCGGATCGGATACCCTGCAGGTGATCGAGGACGAGCCGGACAGACTGCTGCAGGTGCCCGGGATCGGCAGCGTGCGCGTGGAGAAAATCAAGCAGAGCTGGCAGGAGCAGAAGGAGATCAAGAACATTATGCTCTTTCTCCAGAGCCACAATGTCAGCACAAGCCACGCTACCAGAATTTATAAGACCTATGGAAACGAGAGTATCAAGGTCGTACAGGAAAACCCGTACCGTCTGGCAGACGACATCTGGGGGATCGGCTTTCGCACGGCCGACACCATCGCCGAGAAGATGGGCTTCGGCCATGAGCAATACCCGAGACTGAGAAGCGGCATCCTGTATACACTCAACAAGCTGTCCGAAGAGGGACATTGCTACAGCACCCGGGAGCAGCTGTTGAAATCCGGGCAGGAGCTGCTGGAGGTCGAAGAAAGCCTCCTGTCGGACGCTTTGGGAGAGATGATCTGCAACGAGGATCTGAGGACGGAACCGCTCCCCGATGAGGAAGGCTCGGCGATCTATCTCCCGGCTTTCTATTTCGCCGAGATCGGCACGGCGAGACGCCTTTCGGAGATCTTCCATGCCCCGCGCAGCATTCAAGTGGAGACCGAGGGCCTTGCCCAAAGGATCGCGCAGAGCACCGGGATGCAGTATGACGAGGTACAGATGCGCGCCATTGAGGCCGCGGCGGAAAGCAAGCTTTTGATCCTCACGGGCGGCCCCGGCACCGGCAAAACAACCACGACCCTCGGCATCATCAAGGCGTTTCAGACGGCAAACGCCAATATCGTCCTCGCCGCGCCCACGGGCAGAGCGGCCAAGCGCATGTCGGAGGCCACCGGCATGGAGGCGAAGACGATTCACCGACTCCTGGAGGTCAAGCCGCCGGAGGGCTACCAGCGCAATGCGGACAATCCCCTTGAGGGCGATGTGCTGATCCTGGACGAATGCTCCATGATCGACTTGATGCTGATGTACAATCTCCTGAAGGCGGTCCCGGATAAGATGACTGTAATCTTCGTGGGGGATGTTGACCAGCTACCCTCCGTTGGAGCCGGGAATGTGCTGCGCGATCTCATCGAATCGGAGATGTTCCCGGTCGTGCGCCTGACCAAGATCTTTCGCCAGGCGCAGACGAGCCGCATTATCATGAACGCCCACCGCATCAATCAGGGCAAGTCGCCGGATTTATCAAATGGGCGGGACACAGACTTTTTCTTTGTTGAGCAGGAGGACCCCGAAGCGGCGGCGCAGACCGTCGTTGACCTGGTACAGCGGCGCCTGCCGAAGCACTATCGCACTACTCCGGAGAATATCCAGGTTCTGACGCCCATGCAGCGCGGTGTCGTTGGCGCGACAAATCTGAACCAGATCCTCCAGCAGGCCGTGAACCCCAACGGCTTTGGTCTGCGCCGCGGGGGAGTGGAATACCGCCGGGGCGACAAGGTCATGCAGATCCGCAACAACTACGAAAAAGAGGTCTTCAACGGCGACATCGGCGTCGTGCAGGAGGTTAACCCGGAGGATCGGGAGCTGAGCGTCCAGTTTGACGACCGTTTGGTTATCTATGATGTGGCGGAGCTTGACGAGCTGGTGCTGGCCTATGCCACTACAATACACAAATCCCAGGGCAGCGAGTACCCGATCGTCGTGATGCCGGTGCTGATGACGCATTATGTGATGCTTCAGAGAAACCTGATCTACACCGGAGTCACGCGGGCAAAGAAAGCGCTGGTGCTGGTGAGCAGCAAAAAAGCGCTTGCCCTGGCCATCCGCAATGTGACCGTGGACAAACGCAACACGATGCTCAAGGAACGCCTGAGAAAAGAGCTTCGAGACCAGCCCGAACAGGCTGAGAAGCCACAGGAGCCGACGCCGAAGCATCAGGACTGGCTAAAGATTGATCTCTTTGAACGCCTTTCCAAATCTAAATTCCGCATGCGCTTTCAGCTGACGGACGCGGATCGGCGGTATATCTCCGAGAAGGGAATGGATACTATCCGAGAGCACGCGGCGGAGATCGTCAGAAAACGCCTCGCGCCTGCGGAGCCCGCAAACGATGGGGAGCAGACGCCGATGCGCGGCGCCCCGAAGGGCCACCCGGTATTCCTTGCCCAGCACGCGACAGCCACCTGCTGCCGCGGCTGTCTGGAGAAATGGCACGGTATTCCCAAGGGCAGGGAGCTGACAGCAAGCGAGCAGCAATATGTGGTATATATCATCATGCGTTGGATTGATGAGAATCAGCAGGGTCATGATCAAACAGAAAAATATGTAAAGGGGAGTAGCCTGTGAAGCTTGGTATCATCTCTGACACCCATAATCTTCTCCGCCCGGAGGTGTTGGCGGCGCTGTCGGATGTGGACGCCATCCTCCATGCGGGAGACATCAACTGTCAGGGTGTTCTTGACAGACTTCAGGAGATCGCGCCAACCCATGCCATACGAGGTAATGCGGATAAGGAGTGGGCGGAGCGTCTCCCGCCTTTTCTAGATTTTGAATTGGGTGGGCTTCACATCTATATGACCCATAAAAAGAAGGATCTGCCGGAGGATGTGACTTGCTATGACCTCGTTGCCGTCGGACACAGCCATCAGTATTCCGAGTTGAAACAAGGAAAAACGATGATTGTCAACCCGGGCAGCTGTGGGCCGCGTCGCTTTCACCAGCCGATCACACTTGCAATCGCGGAAGTTGAAAGCGGCTCGATCAAGATCAGCAGGATCAACATTGCCCATGCCGCGCCTGCGCCGAAGATCGATCCGAACGATATAGCCGCACAGATCGAGATTACGATTCGGGAGTTTGAGAAAGGCCGCAGTACAAAGAAGATCGCAGAAAAATACGGACTGGACCCGGAGCTGACGGAACACATCATCCGCCTCTATGTGACCCATCCGGGCGTGACCGTGGACGGCATCATGACAAAAATGGGATTGTGAGGAACACATGAACGTGGAGAAAAAAGTTGTGGTCATTACAGGAGGAACCAGCGGTATCGGCCTGCATACGGCGCGCTTACTCACAGAAAAAGGA
>Ga0310691_10000353_pt1 | contig 90028 bp, 61 predicted proteins | sample 176DNAGHGlowgp2_FD_203887 | JGI IMG/M metagenome (GOLD analysis project Ga0310691, IMG submission 203887) | Sheep rumen microbial communities from Palmerston North, Manawatu-Wanganui, New Zealand - 1766 DNA GHGlow gp2 (v2) (version 2) | ecosystem: Host-associated > Mammals > Digestive system >...
ACCTCGATTTTGCCCCTGAAACGTTTCAATCGCTGGAATCGCCTTTATCCATTGGGACTCAGCACATATTGCAGCCTGCAAAATGACCTATAAGTCTTTTATTTCTTGCGGAAGAGAAACTGAAGAACACCACTGGTACCATTCGGGCGATACCATAAAAGTTTGTGGCTATTTACCAAATAACTGGGATGGAAACCGTAACGCTTTCACTTTATCTGACAATCCAAATAATCCTGAAGAAAGAATCTGCAAGCTGCCTTGCTTTCTTTCAGAGATTGGTTTGAATATGCTTCCTGAAGAAATTGACATGCATAAAAAATGTTTCGTGAAAGGACAGCTGGTTTTATTCCCCCTTCATACAAATTCAGGACCATATCCTGTAGTACCTCATTTAAATAACATACAGGAAATTCACTTTGAATGAAAGGAAATTCAATATGAAAAAAGTCGGGAAAAAAACTTGCATGATTGAAAAAAATGCCGTAACATTGCATCTGAAAATAACATAAAAACAATACGCCATGAAACATAAACTTCTACTCCTTGCTTTCGTTCTGCTGTCAGCTGTTACAGCCCAAGCCCAAACCTACGACTCGCTGGTTTTTAATGCCGGGACTTTTCAAAATGACATACGCAATATGCTTGTGATGCGCGACGGAGGCATCCTCGCCAATATGCAGCTTTTTGAGGATGACCCCGTGACTCATCTTGGTAAAGACAAAGGCAGCCTGTTCATAAAGTCGATGCGCGACAGCACGGGGATATATTTTTCCGACTCCCTCTTCATCGAAGACAACGATATAAACTACTTCCTGCTTGAACGCAACCCGCTTGACGACGACAACGTCTTCGCAAAGATAGAGCGCAACACCGACAGCTGCCGCAGCGAGCTACGCATCCGCTTCTTCGACGACAACCTCAACTTCAAGACACACAAGGAAGCCATCGTGACGGTTGCCGACACCCTCATCACCGTACTTTCCGACGGCTACATGCTCGAACCAAACGGCGACATCATTGCGTTCTTCACGATACATCCGCGCAACGAGAGCCATATTATCCGTGCAGGTATTGACGGCACGCTAAAAGGACATGTTGTTGTCTCCTCATCCGAAGTTCCTGTCAAAACAGAACCCCAATTGGGGGTTTTTAGCAAATCACCGCGTGAGTACTATGTGTATGGATGCACAAACTACTATGGTGATGGCCTTTCCATCGTCGTTCTCGACTCACTGCTCAACCCAATCAGAACGGTTATCCCTGGAGGTTTGCCTCTCAACTATGCGTTCGAGCATGGTAACATGACTGACAAACTTATGGTTTGGGACGACTCGACCTTCTGGTTATGTGGCCATTACAAATACACCAACGTTATTGACACTATCGTACCTGGAGGGCCTGCTATTGACCCTGCTGGCAACAAAAACGGACTTCTTCTCGGCAAGTTCCGCAAAAGTAACGCTTCTGCCATCTCCGTCAGATTGATAAGCGAGGTGCAATTCCCATACGATGATGCAACTTATCCTATCGACATAATAAAATCCGACGACGGGTGTGCCTATTTTTCATATTATGGGAATCACGACAATAACACCTACAGCCCTGAACTCATCACAATGAAACTCAACAAGGACCTTGGGAAACTTTGGGACATGCGCTGTTTCAATGGCAACAGCAATGACAGCGGTTGCGTGGGGCTTGAGATTAGGCCATTGGAGAATGGAGGTGTCGCTATCGTCGGCAACGGGGTTTATGCGTACAACCATCCTGATGAGGCATATATGTTCTTCCTTGTCGTTGATGACTTGAGTTTCTCCCTTCCCGAGAACAAAGCCGAGGAACGTCCCTACACATTCTATCCAAACCCAGCAAACGAAGAGCTGAATCTGAACATCTCACCAGAAGTGGAGCCCTCAATGATAGAGCTTTACGACATACAAGGGCGCATGGTGCGAAGCCAGCAGAGCAGTTTCGAAACGATAAGTCTGCGTGGGATACCGGCAGGAACATACGCACTGAGAGTGAGCCTCAAAAACGGGAAGAGCTACACGAGCACCGTGGTGAAGAAATGAACTCTCAGCGAGAATGGCAAACCGCCGTATATTCCGTCATCTTGAACTTGATTCAAGATCCACGCTTCGGGAATGGGGAAGTCGACACGACAGGCGCCATTCTGTCTTGCCCCCATGGCGTGGATGCCGCATCACGTGCGGCATGACGCATTAAGGGAAAGCTTTGCCTTTCATGGATAAATGACTGCGTGACACGAGACACGCGTCCCGAAGTCAACTTTTAACTGAACAACTGAAAACTGATTAACTGATTAACTATCAACTGAAAACCGGCCAAGCACGGGGAATGGGTGTAGGAAACAACAGCCCGCCCCGTGGCGAGGCTGGAAAAAAATCGGGAAAAAACTTGCATGATTGAAAAAAATGCCGTAACATTGCATCTGAAAATACAATAATTAAAACAAAATGCCATGAAAACAAATATTTCAATTTTGGCTATAGCCGTGTTGCTGCTGACAATGGCCTGCAACAAGACCAAATCGTGCAATTATGCGATGGAATACAATTCCGACAACAAAAAATGCGAGTGTATTAACACCATAACACCAGATTCCCGACCTGAATTGTTGGTTGGTGAATACAACGATTGTGCAACCATAGGCAGACACTTCTATTATTTTGTTGAAAAGGAGGAAGACTATCCCTATCTTTCTGAAGATGGCGATACAGTCATGCTGAAAGGATATATTAACAATTGGGGTGACCAATTTTACTATTCTCATGACCCGGACAGCACTTTTGTCGGCTTCTTTATGGTGGATGATTCCCTTGCGGCTATGAATCCGCGAGACGGAAAATCGTGGAATTTCTGGATTGAAACAGAATCATCCAAGATAAACGGAATCGACTTGACGAGAATGTGCTACATAAAAGGAACTGTGGAGTTCAGTTACAATCATGAGAATCATACATATTATTTTTGTAACACTCCACCAGAACCTACACCATGTGGCTCGCCAATATGTTTTATTATTCCACAAGAAATACATAATTAAGGAAACCTTCTCATGAAAAAAGCCTGCATAATATGTTTGTTGTGCTCTGTGTTTATGGTGGGCGGTTTTGCCCAAAGCATAGAATACTTCAGCACTTTCGACAGCAACGAGGCTCTTGAAACCAGCTTGGTTCCCTACGATGTAGTCAGCATCGACAGCAGCAGGTTCGTGGTGGCCGCCAACAGCCAAGACGGCACAAAGGCTTGTCTTCTTGGCATAGACGAAGTGGGAAACATACAACTGTCGGCCACCATTGCGGAAGAAGGGCATCACATTCATCTGATGAAGATGTTCCTTTCCGGCGACAAGATAGTGGCCTTCGCCATCGACAAAGCCGACGGCGACGTGAATTCCTCGCTGATGACAATTCATTTGGACACGGAGTTGAACATCGTATATCAACATATTGAGCCTGTCGTGTTTCCAAATAATTTCATCAATGTGTTCAGCATCGAAAAGATTGAGGAAACATATATCGCCGCATTTATAACAGGCTCGTTCGACACAGAGTTTTTCACGGCAAAAATCGACGATGATGGCCACATTACCGATTACGTGCAACACGATGACATCAACACACACTACGTTAAAAGTATTTTCAAGGTAAACGATGCTGACAGCGGCATGTTCGGAATTTGTGCGATTTCAAACGGCACCGAAAAAGCTGCATGCACAATTTACATCTTCGACTCTTCGCTCGCCATCGTCAATACCAAACAAGTCCCGTCGTTCGAATTATCAGTCCCTGATGAGGTTACGTCTTGTTTTATCGCCCCTTTGACGGGCATGAACACCATGCTTCCATTGCCGCAGCATGACAAATACTTGATTTCATCCCTAATGAGCGTGACAACAATAATCATGGGCGGGGAAACAATAGAGACCGAGCATGACAAATGCACGGCGATAAAAAAATTCGATGAAAACTTTGAATTGGACACCTTGAGTATGATAGCGATAGGGTGGCGCAACGACACTGTCGAGACCACAGCGCGTTTCAGGTCGCTTGACGGCATTTACGATGAATCGTCACAAAAAACTAGGCTATACCAGTGCACAAAAGTGGACCATATCAATTATTCAAGCCAAAATTATCCGTCGCATATCATCATCGTCCAGTGCGACGAGAACCTCAACGTCGGATGGCACAAACGTTACTTCAACGATGAAAACGGTATGTGCTACGATCCCTCAACCATAAACGCGACAATGGATGGAGGCTGCCTCGTTGTCGGCACCATGCACAATATCGACTCAATTGATGCCAGCAGTATTTTCGCACTTAAAATCCACGACGAATCCTTCTTCATTCCAGAGACCCCGACAACTCAAGTGACAATATCCCTTTTCCCCAATCCTGCCACAGATGTTCTGAATATTGTTGTCCAGGATGACAATGCATCCATTCAAAAAGCGGAGATTCGCAACTTGCTCGGAGATGTGGTGCTCGAAACATCCAATCCGCAAGGCAACTCTTTGAATGTGTCATCGCTCCCTGCGGGAGTTTACATCGTGCGCATTGTGACAAACGACGGGAAACAGGAGTTTGGCAAGATGGTGAAGAGGTAGGAACTTTAGAAGTAGGAGCTATGACAAAGACTACGAGACACGGGGCTGCGAGACGCGAGGGACTGGGTGCCCGCAGGGCACACGTAATAACTTCCCCCTTTTAAGGGGGTGCCGCAGGCGGGGGTTTAAAACGTAAAATATTCTAAATCAATAATTTAATCTTCAAAACTCCCCCTAACTCCCTCATTGCCACGCTACGATCGCAAGGGGGACGGGACACGCAAGGCGCGAAGCGATGCAAGGGAAGTTTTCGTTTCTTTCGTGCCTTTAGATGTTGATAGAAAAGAAGAGAAATCCGTTGTATCCGTGTCATCCGTGGTCGGCTCCAAAACACATATCTTTTTTTCGAACACGGATTGGTCGGATTTATCGGATGTTTTAATAATCCTCATCCGTCATGCCCGTGGCGGAGACTGCCACGGTCGTGCCTCCCTCGCAGTGACGGTGGAGAGGAAGTAGGGAGGCCTTTCACGATGGAGGGGGCTTTTTGGCATATCTTTTGCGATATTTTCTTCAAAAAGATTGTATCTTGAGAGAAAATCTTATCTTTGCACGAATTTTTGAAAAAAAAGATAGAAACATGGATTTAAGCAAGATTGTAGCCATCTCAGGCAAGCCAGGCTTATACAAGGTTAAGTCGCAGGCAACAGGAAGAATCATCGTAGAGTCGCTGATCGACGGCAAATGCACACCCGCTTTCGCACACGACCGCATCTCGTCGCTCGAGGAAATCTCAATATACTCAACAGAGGAAGACCGCCTATTAAAAGAGGTGTTCACCATGATACACAACACTCTCGGCGACAAACTCGACTTCGACTACAAGAAAGGCAGCGCCGACCTTCTGAGCAAGAAGTTCGCCACCGCCATGCCCGACTACGACACCGAAGCGGTGCACATCTCCGACATGCGCAAGGTGTTCACCTGGTACCAAATGCTCACCGACAAAGGCCTGCTTGACTACACCGAGCCAGCCGAAGAGGAGAAGAAAGAAGAAACCAAAGAATAACAGTAAAAAAGAGCTGCTTTTCGGCAGCTTTTTTTGTAAAAGCCATATCAATTGACACGAGACATGGGACTGCGAGTCTCGAGTCTCGAGTCAAATAAACAAAAAATGAAGACAATATCATATTTCCGCATCATCGACAAGGCCGACTATGGGAGGTCGGCATGGCTTCTGCTGCAGTGCGAGGGCAAGCTTCCTGCTGTCAAGGCGGGACAGTTCGCCCAACTACGCGTGGACGACTCGCCCAGCACCTACCTGCGCCGTCCCATCTCGATACACGACGTCGACACAGAAGCCAACACCATCGCCATGCTGGTGCAGCGCGTCGGCGAAGGCACACGCCACATCGCCGACCTGCACACCGGGACAATGATAAACATGGTGTTACCCCTCGGCAACGGCTTCACCATGCCAGAAAAACAAAACGCCGACACCCTGCTTGTGGGCGGAGGCATAGGCATCGCCCCTCTCCTGCTCCTCGGCAAGAACCTCGTCAAGGCAGGTCACAAGGTCACATTCCTCCTTGGCGGGCGCAGCGAGAGCGACCTTCTGCGCATGGAAGAATACAAGAAAACAGCCCCTGTCCTAACCACCACCGAGGACGGCAGCCATGGGGTGAAAGGCTTTGTCACCCAACATCCCGTCTGGGAGCAGACGTTCGACAACATATACGTCTGCGGCCCCAAGCCCATGATGAAAGCCGTGATGCAGAAAGCCCGCGAGACCGGCACATGGTGCGAGGTGTCGCTCGAGAACATGATGGCCTGCGGCCTCGGTGCCTGCCTCTGCTGCGTGGAGAACACCACAGAAGGCAACGTGTGCGTGTGCAAGGAAGGTCCAGTATTCAACATAAACAGACTGCTATGGTAAGACAGACAATAGACTTAGGCAAAGGACTCGTCCTGCGCAACCCCGTGATGACAGCATCGGGCACCTTCGGATATGGAGAAGAATACACCGACTTCGTTGAGATGAGTGCACTTGGCGGCATCATCGTGAAAGGCACCACCCTCAACCCACGCGAAGGCAACCCCTATCCACGCATGGCCGAGACAGCCTCGGGGATGCTCAACTGCGTGGGACTGCAGAACAAAGGAGTAAGACACTTCATCGACACCATCTATCCCCGCATCAAGGACTTCGACACAAACGTCATAGTGAACGTGTCGGGCTCCACCATCGAGGACTATGTTGCCGCTGCCGACATGATCAACGCCCTTGACAAGATACCCGCCATAGAGCTGAACGTGTCGTGTCCCAACGTGAAACAAGGCGGCATGGCATGGGGTGTCACTACCAAAGGCATCGCCCAAGTGGTGAGCGAGGTGCGCAAGGTGTATCACAAACATCTTATAGTGAAACTCTCGCCCAACGTCACCGACATAGCCGAGATAGCACGCTCAGCGGAAGCCGCCGGTGCCGACTCGCTGTCGCTCATCAACACACTGTTGGGCATGGCCATCGACATACGTACACGTCGTCCAAAGCTGTCGATCAACACCGGCGGACTGTCGGGAGCCTGCGTGAAACCCGTCGCCGTGCGCATGGTGTGGCAGGTGGCAAAAGCCGTCAAAGTGCCAGTGATAGGCCTTGGAGGCATATCTTCGGTCAACGACACCATAGAGTTCCTTCTCGCTGGAGCATCGGCAATAGAGATTGGCACAGCCAACTTCATTGATCCAGCCATCTCCGGAAAAGTGGCACAAGATTTGAAGGAGTATTGTGAAAAGAACGGAATTGAGGATGTGAAGGAGCTGATTGGAGGAGTGGTGAGTTGTTGAGTTGTTGATTTGTTTGATGTTGATGTGTTGATGTGTTTGTTTGATGCGGAACTGCGGGACATGGGGCACGAAGTCAGAAAATAAAACCTGAAATCTTGAAATAATCATAAGCCATGAAAAAGACACTAACCTTATTAATAATCGCGCTTGTCGCGGCAAGCAGCCTCAAGGCGCAAAGCCCATATAAGAACGGAGTAGGCGCATCGATAGGTTACGCCATAGTGACAGGAAGCATATCGGCCGATTACAAACGCTTTGTAACCGACAACATGGCAATTCAAACCGACATCTTCGGCAACTTCTGCCTCACCCCGGGCCAGGCGGCTGGCGACACGACACGCTACGGATACTATATGCTCACTCACGGGCTCTCAGGCTATGTCTATTACCAAAAAGCCGATGCCAAAGTATCGCTGATAGCGGGAGGTGGTCTCAACGTGGGCTATGCCGACACACAGGAGATGGGCTTCATAATAGCGGCCATCTTCAAAAGCCTCTTCAACCAAGACGCCACCATAACAGATAAACGAGGCCCCAAGATAGGCATCAACTCCATTTTAGGATTCGAGGTGAGGAAAAAACACTTCGGGTTCCAGATGGACATAAGGCCAGGCTACGGTCTTGCCTTCCTCAACGAATTTGAGACCCACAACGTCACCGATGCAGACGGCAATCCCGTTCTCGACAACAATGGAAACGAGGTCAGAGAAACGGTGAAGTTGGGCAAATACGGCAACGTGAGCTATTTCGACTACTCGGTGAATCTTATGTTTAGATATTATTTCTGATTAGTTTGAGGTAGGAGGCAAAGACGCGAGAGACAAGGTGCCCACAGGACACTTGCAGAAACTTCCCCCTCTTGAGGAGGTGCCAGCAGGGCGGGTGAGTCATGAAAAAATAGAAAACTGAAGTAAAAAACTGAAGTTAAATAGGGAGTTATATAAGGAAGTTAAATAATATACCATCCCCCCTAGCGCCCTTATTGCTTCGTTCCTCGCAAGGTGGAACGCGCAAAGCGACGCAAGGGGCAATAAAAAATCAAAAAAAATCCTTTCGATTTGTTTTTGTAACGAAAAAAACTATAAATTTGCAGTCCGATGAAACGGAACAAAAGGTTATCGGACAATATAATCAAGGTCGGGAACGGCCACAGATACCTTATTTTCAATAACTTACAATGGCGGTCTATTTTTCGACCGTCATTTTTTTTATCAACTGCAAACTAAAACAAAAGAGATATGTCAATTTCACTCAAAAACCGCAGTCTGATTTCGATCAGCGACTACACACCCGAGGAGATAAACCATGTTCTCGACATCGCCGAGGACTTTGAAAAGAATCCCCACCAGAACCTGCTCAACGGGCGCATCATCGCCTCGTTGTTCTTCGAGCCATCAACGAGGACACGTCTGAGCTTCGAGACCGCCATCCAGCTGTTGGGCGGTAACGTGATAGGCTTCAGCAGCACATCGGGCACCAGCGTGCAGAAAGGCGAGTCGCTGAAAGACACCATCACCATGGTGGCCAGCTATGCCGACCTCATCGTGATGCGCAACCCCATAGAAGGCTCGGCACGCTACGCCTCAGAGGTGTCGAAAGTGCCAGTCATCAACGCCGGCGACGGTGCCAACCAGCACCCCACACAGTGCATGCTCGACCTCTATTCCATACGCAAGACACAAGGCACACTCAAGAACCTTGAGATAACCCTCGTTGGCGACTTGAAATACGGCCGCACCGTGCACAGCCTCGTCCAGGCCATGTGCAACTTCAACGCCAAGTTCAACCTCGTCTCGCCCGTCGAGCTGAAACTGCCACGCGCAGTGAAACAACACATCAAGGACGCACACCTCGAATACGAGCAGTTCACCGAGCTGGAAGACGTGATACCGCACAGCGACATCATCTACATGACCCGCGTGCAGCGCGAACGCTTCCCCGACCCGCTTGAGTATGAGAAAGTCAAGAACTCATACGTGCTGCGCAACGCCATGCTCGAAAAGGCCAAGCCCAACTGCCGCATACTGCACCCGCTGCCACGCGTGAACGAGATACACTACGACGTGGATACCAACCCGATGGCATACTACTTCCAGCAGGCACAGAACGGCGTTTATGCACGCCAGGCACTGATTGCAACAATACTTGGACTGAAATAAAAAGTTAAAAGTTGAAAGTTAGAAGTTAGAAGTTGGGAGTTAAAACGGCTTCCTTGTCCCCCAGTCATTGCGAGGAACGAAGCAATCAGAGGGGGTGCCCGCAGGGCGGGGGAGTCAGCAAAAATCCTAAGAATCCCCCCTAACCCCCTTAGAAGGGGGAACTGGGAAAGCAAAAAAGAATCCTTTAATTTTAAAACTTAAATCATTAAATTACAATTGATTATGGAAAAAAGAAAAGAACTTATAGTGTCGGCAATAGCCAACGGCACCGTGATAGACCATATACCAGCTGACAAGGTGTTTCAGGTAATACGCATACTGCAGCTCGACAAATCCGACAAACCAGTGTATTTCGGCACCAACCTCGAGAGCAAGAAATACGGCACCAAAGGCATCATCAAAATAACCGACAAATACTTCAAACCCGAGGAAATCAACAAGATCTCGCTCGTGGCCCCCACCGCCTCGCTCATCGAGATACACGACTATGAAGTAACCTCAAAGAAGACGGTACAGATACCACAACACGTCGACAACATAGTTAAGTGCTTCAACCCGAACTGCATCACCAACAAGGAGCACGACGTGCCAACACACTTCAACGTCATAAAAGACGCCGAGGGCAAGATAAAGCTCGTGTGCCACTATTGCGAGAAATATACTACACAAGACAACTTGGAGTTTATTTGATAGCCGTTGGCTGTTAGCAAAAAGGCCGTAGGTCCCGGACGGGATTCTACGGTTTTTTTTGTTTGTCGGTAGTCGATTGAAGGCAGGCTGTCGGCATGGTTTTTGTAGCGAAAAGGTATGTTGAAACGAAAAAAAAAGTAAGATTTAGACAAAAAAAATTGGCAAAAAGCTTGTTTTTTTCGTTTTTAGGTTGTATTTTTGCGATTAATTAGGTGTAAATTTAAATATTAAAGTTATGAAAAGATCTATACACATACTAGCAGTACTAACAGCCTTGATGCTATGCTCGAGCATAGCTTGGGGCCAAAACGGGAAGAGTCCCGGTGACCCATTGCGCAAGCCCCACACGCGTGACAACGAAATGCGAGCCACAAGCGCATCAGCCATTGCAGTAAGCGAATCAACAGGCATGACTCCCGAGCAACTGGTCAACAACGTGTTTCTTGGTGACGGCGTACACATCTCAAATGTCAAGTTCAACGGCGTAAACACCGCCTTGACAACAACCAACGGTGCACAGCTGGGCACCTTCACCGCCGATGTCACCGGCTACACATTCCCGACCAACTTTTTCGAGAACGGTCTCATCATGACAACGGGAAAAATTGCAACGGCATTAGGTCCCAACGACACTGGCAGCGAGTCAAACCAGCTGGGCAGTTACGAGCCTCCAGCGTGCAGTGAGCTGAACGGCTTAATACCCGGTTACACCGTCAACAAGCCCGCCGTCCTTGAGTTCGACTTCGTCACCGTGGCAGAGCACATCTCGTTCAACTATGCGTTCGCCTCTGAGGAATATCCCGAATGGGCCGGCTCGAACTACAACGACGTTTTCGGTTTCTTTGTTACCGACATGGTGACGAACACGACCCAAAACATAGCCCTCATCCCCGGCACCAACATACCTGTTGCCATCAACAACATACACAGCGCCACAGGTTCTTCATACACATCGGTAGCAGCGTATGAGCAATACTACCACTCCATCCCAAGCAATTCCCCGCTGATGCAGTACGACGCCTACGTAGGTCCCTTCGTGGCAGAGATGGACGTCGTCCCTTGCCGCAACTACCACATGAAACTCGCCATAGCCAACGTGGGCGACAACTCATACGACTCGGGCGTATTCCTTGAAGCGGCCAGTTTCTCCGCATCGGTACTCAACGAAGTCGTCGATTTTGAATACACCGGCCATCAATACATCGTTGCCGGCTGTTTCGGCGCCGACGTCACCTTCACCCTGCCCCACGCTGTCGAGAACGACTCAATCATAGTGCTGCACTATTCCGGCACGGCAGTGAACGGCGTCAACTTGGAGCTTTTGCCCGACATCATCGAGATGCCAGCAGGCGACTCGACCTACACACTGCACATCTCAGGCATCGACAATGGACAACATCACAACGACACCCTCATACTCACCATACAATACGAGAATTCCGTCTGCACCACCGTACAGGAAGGCAAGATCGACATTTACATTGTGCAAGACAGCGGCCTTGAATTGAGTTCGCAAAACATATCCACATGCGGCAACCTCAACAGCATGTCGGTCAACGTGGTATACGGTGAGGCAACCAACATCCAATGGTCACCAGCCACGAACCTCACCAACCCGCACAGCCTCACCACAGGGTTCATCAACCCGCCCACCGGGACGACACAATACACCGTCACGGCTTCCGACAAATACGGATGCAAGACCGCGTCAACAACATTCACCGTCACAATAACCGAGCTAGAGGATGAGAACATCACAGAGCATGTATGCCAAGGCACACACTATACCGACCACGGCTTCAACATCAACGCCAATACACCCGGCACCATCACACAAAGCACAGAGGTTTCGACACCCGGCTCCGACTGCAGCCATACGCTCAACCTCACCCTCATCGTCGACCCGACGCCTGAACAGACCATCACAAAAACATTCTGCGACAGCTATACATGGGAAGACGGTACACAGATTGAATACACACAATCAGGCATTTACGACTTTGTTACACAAACAACAAGCGGCTGTGACAGCATAGTGCACCTTGACCTCACAATCAACGAATCGAAGACAAACGAGTTCAATGCCGAAGCCTGCAACACCTACACATGGGACGGCACCGTGTATGACACACCTGGCGACAAAGTGAGGACTTACTTGACCGCACAAGGCTGCGACTCGATAGTGACGATGCATCTAACATTAGGCCATACCATAACCAACGAGTTCTCCCGCACAGAATGCGACAGCTATACTTGGGACGGCACTGAATACACCACCTCCAACGACTATGTGAAGCAATACGTCTCGTACGAAGGCTGCGATTCGATAGTAACTATGCACCTCACCATAAACAACTCCACCACCGGTATTGATACACAGGAGCACTGCGACAGCTACACTTGGATTGACGGCGTGACCTACACCGCAAACAACAACACTGCCACCAAGACACTCACCAACGCGGCAGGATGCGACAGTGTTGTGACCCTCAACCTCACCATAAACAACTCAACCACCGGCATTGATACACAGGAGCACTGCGACAGCTACACTTGGATTGACGGCGTGACCTACACCGCTAGCAACAACACCGCCACCAAGACACTCACCAACGCAGCTGGATGCGACAGTGTTGTAACCCTCAACCTCACAATCAAGAGCTCCACAACAGGCATTGACACTCAAGTACACTGCGACAGCTACACCTGGATTGACGGCGTGACATATACCGCAAGCAACAACACCGCCACCAAGACACTCACCAACGCGGCAGGGTGCGACAGTGTTGTGACCCTCAACCTCACCATCAACAATGCCAACACAGGCATCGACACACAGGAGCACTGCGACAGCTTCACCTGGATTGACGGCGTGACCTACACCGCAAGCAACAACACAGCCACCAAGACACTCACCAACGCGGCAGGATGCGACAGTGTTGTGACCCTCAACCTCACAATAAACTACTCTGACAACACCGGCAGTGTCACCGAGACAGTGTGCGACAGTTATACTTGGAACGGACAGACATACACACAGACAGGAGTTTACACATATCCCACTCAGACAGTACACGGATGCGACAGCACCGCCACACTCAACCTCACCGTAAACAACTCCAACACTGGCATCGACACACAAGAACACTGCGACAGCTACACTTGGATTGACGGCGTGACCTACACTGCAAGCAACAACACCGCCACCAAGATTCTGACCAACGCAGCAGGATGCGACAGTGTTGTGACCCTCAACCTTACTATCAACTATTCCGAGTATCCCGAGGAGACACACGAAGCCTGTGAAACCTACACATGGCACGGCCAGGAATACTCCACCTCCGGCACCTACACTTACGAAGATGTCACCGAGCATGGCTGCGCTCACATCGAGACACTGCACCTCACCATCAGCTATCCCGAATATCCAGAGTTCACCGAGACCGCATGTGACAGCTATGTTTGGAACGGAACGACCTACACCAACAGTGGCACATACACATACGAGACTACCACCACAGCGGGCTGCATCCGTAACGAGACACTCTACCTCACGGTGAACCACTCAGATGAATCGACAACAGAAATCACAGAATGCGACAACTACTTCTGGAACGGAGTTAACTACACGCAATCAGGCCAATACCAATACCTCACACAAACAGTGTTAGGCTGCGACAGTGTGGCACACCTCAACCTCACAATCAATAACTCGGAGTATCCTGTCGAGAACATCCATTACTGCGACAACTACCTCTGGAACGGACAGGAATACAACCACTCTGGCACCTACACCTACGAGACACAGACAGCAGCCGGCTGCGAACGCATCGAAACACTGAACCTCACCATTGTTGAGACACCCGACATCGTTATTGAAGGCAGCCATTTCCCCATCGGCGGCAGCGAGACCAACTTCAGCGTATATAACTACGAGATTGTGCCGCAGAACAGCTCCACCGTGTTCGACTCAGTGGTTTGGCACATGGACAACATCAACTGGTACATCGACCCGCACAACAACGGCATGGACGTTGACCTGCACATCTTCACATGGATACCCGACACGGTTCAACTCATAGCTACGGCCTACAATGAGTGCGGAAGCCACACCTACACCTTCTGGATCCACACTTCCTACTACGACATTGATGAAAACAGCCAGGGCAACAGCATCAACATACTACCCAACCCGAACAACGGCAAGATGAACTTCGAGTTCAACGACTTCAAGGGCGAGGCTATGGTGAAGGTGTTCGACAACAACGGCAACCTCGTGGAGACTTTCAACATCGACCGTAAGAACTTCCGCTACGAGATGGCACCCAAAGCGTCGGGCACATATCACTTTGTGATAACCCACGACGGCAAGGTTACCACCAAGAGGATCGTAATAGTGAAATAAACACCACCTAATCTCTTTTGAATAAAGGGGGGACAAAAAGCCCCCCCCTTTTTTTTGTTTTGCAATCGGGATAATTTTTTATGCTAAAATGACTTTTTAACATTTTTGTTTCATTATTCTTACTATGTTTGTAGCGTGAAGAAAAAGAAAATAAAAACGAATAATTAAACAAAAAGGGAGAGATTATGAGTTTAAACATCTACAAATCAAGAAGTTATATCATAAGATGCATCTTGGTGGCGATTTTATGCTGTTGGTTTGGAAGTTCTGCCTTGGCACAAGATAAGGTCAAAGTTGGAGAGTTCAACTACCTACAATACCGAAACATCGACGATAGAGTTTATGCCGTCACTCAACTTATGCAGTACGGTTTCATTGTCGAGAATAGTGACAAGGTAGGAACGCTTGACATCTACTACAACGATGAAATAGGCGGACAACTCACCGCTGAAATGATAGACGAAGTATATGACAAGACATTTTTGTTCTCGTCGTCCGAGAAAGAAGCGAGGCTCAAATATTTTGCAACAAACTTTTGGGAGATACCAAAGAGTGTGTATGAGCAGTTAACGACGGCAGGCATAACACGTAGCGGCGACAACCAAAACACCACTTGCGAGGCGGCATTGCCATTCTGCAGCGACAACGGACAATACACCTTCTATCCCAACACAGGTGCAGGGTATCTCTGCTCGTCAAGCACCACGTCGTGCGGCGACCCTTACTACTGCTCAGGAAGCCCCGTTTCGACCCCTAACAACTCATCGGGCATACTGTCGGCACCCGACCCAGCATTCTATTATATGCAGATTGGCGAAAGCGGCGACTTAGACATACACATCGTGGGAACCACCACTTCAGGTTCGGCATTGGACGTTGACTTTGTGTGTTGGGGTCCTTTCAACAACATGAGTGAGATGTGCAACATCAGCTGCGACAACATGGTGGATGCCAGCTTCAGCTCCACTAACGATGAGCACTGCTACATCACCGGGGCCCAATCGGGACAATTTTATATGCTGCTGCTCACAAACTACAAAGACGTGGAAGGCTACTATGTATTCTCCAACGAGGGTTCGGGAAGCACCAACTGCGGCATCATGACAGGCATATCGAGCAACTCGCCCATCTGTGTAGGTGAGACATTGGAATTTCACGCAGTAAGTCAAGAAGGAGCCTCCTTCCACTGGTCGGGACCAAACGGCTGGACATCGACACAGCAGAACCCAACCAGGCCAAATGCCACTGTGGCAATGGCTGGCACCTACAGCGTGTATGCCACAAAAAACGGAGAGACAAGCGACACAACCTACTTAGAAGTTGAGGTTCTTGAGCATCCTGTGGCCAACTTCAGCATGTCACAGACAACAGACGTATGCATAGGCGAGTACATCAACTTCACCGACCAAAGCACCACGCCCGCTAACGGCGGCACAATATCGGAATGGAACTGGGACTTCGGCGACGGATACACCTCGACAGACCAGAACACCTCACATGCCTTCTACACAAGCGGCACTCACAGCATAAACCTGACAGTAAGCAACGGCGTCTGCGACAAGACGATAACCAAAACCGTCAACATCATTGGCGAGAGGACAAGCGAAGAGACAAAAACGGCTTGCGACAGCTATGTATGGAACGGAGTGACATACACCGAAAGCGGTAACTACATCGACACCATCAGCGGAGGAGTAGTTATTCCCGACCCCATTGAAACTTACGTGACCGAAGACTTTGAGGGCGTGACGGGAACAAGTTACAACACTGCTGGAACGATGCCTACAGGATGGTTCTCTTACAGCACTCAAACAAGTACAAGCATCGTAGCCCCACACGTGTGCAGCGGCACATCATACAACTATTACCATTCAGGTTCACAGTCACTTATCATGGAATCAGGAAGCAGCGCAAACAGCAACTCAGCGTATGCAGTGCTACCCTATTACAACGAAGTCAAAAACATATCGTTCTATGCAAGATGCGAAAATTCGACATACAACACCCTCATCATAGGATATGTGGACGCGCAAACCGAGGCTGCCTGCAACAATTTCACTGCCATCACCACGTTGACACTTACAACTACGATAACACAATACACTTTAGACTTCACTTCGACCTACACTCTGCCTCAAGGCAAATATCTTGCCTTCAAATGGGCCGACATCACCGGCATATACTATGCTGTAGGCATCGACGATGTAACGGTATGCTATATGGATATACCCGACATCCTGCCTGAATGTGTGGAAACAGCAACCCTGCACCTTACCATCAACAAGGCCACGCACAATGTGGAAACAATAACAGAATGCGACAGCTACACATGGCATGGCAACACCTATACAGAAACAGGCACTTACCATTACGACTACACCAACAGCAACGGCTGTCCGAGTTCTGACACACTTCACCTTACCATAAACAGCTCCGATGAACAGACATTCACCGAGACAGCCTGCGACAGCTACCTGTGGCATGGCACAAACTATGATCAAAGCGGCAACTACACTTGGCAAGGCACCACAGCACAGGGCTGCCAGATTGTAGAGCATCTTAACCTTTCCATCAACGACAGCGAGACTGAGACATACACACAAACCGCCTGCGACAGCTACTCGTGGCATGGCACAATATACGACCAAAGCGGCACCTACACTTGGCAAGGCACCACGGCACAAGGCTGCCAACGCACCGAGACACTCAACCTGACCATCAACAACAGCGAGGCTGAGACTTTCAACATCACTGAATGCGACAGCTACACTTGGCACGGCACTACTTACACACAAAGCGGAACATACACCTTCAACACCAACACAGCTGCCGGATGTCAGCGCACCGAGACCCTCAATCTGACCATCAACAACAGCGAGACCGAGACCTTCACTGAAACCGAGTGCGACAACTACACTTGGCATGGGACAAACTACACCACCAGCGGCACTTATACTTATAACACCACCACAGCTACAGGATGTCCACGCACCGAGACCCTCAACCTCACCATCAACAACTCGAACCACAACGGCAGTGTAACTGAAGAGACATGCGACAGCTTCACCTGGAACGGCATAAACTACACACAAAGCGGTGACTATACATACAACACACAAACTGTGCTTGGCTGCGACAGTACCGCCACCCTGCACCTCACTATCAACAACTCGAACCACAACGGCAGCGTAACAGAAGAGAGTTGCGACAGCTTCACATGGCACGGCACAACCTATACGCAATCGGGTAATTACCCATATTCCACACAGACAGTTCACGGCTGCGACAGTACCGCCACACTATACCTCACCATCAACAACTCGAAAACATTCGAGATCAATGCCGAGGCCTGCAACAACTACACATGGGACGGCACCAACTACAACGCCACAGGCGACTACACGAAATCGTACAACACAGTACATGGCTGCGACTCGACAGTGACATTGCACCTTGTTATAGACAACTCCGTGAACAACGAATTCTCGATAACAGAATGTGACAGCTACACATGGGACGGCACCACCTATACCAGCAGCAACGACTATGTGAAACAATACCTTACCGAGGACGGCTGCGACTCGACAGTGACACTGCACCTCACAATCAACTACCAAGACCAGTCGACAACAGATGTCACTGAGTGCGACAGCTACACCTGGAACGGACAGACCTACACCGAATCGGGCATCTACACCTTCCAAACTCAGACGACACACGGCTGCGACAGCTTGGCAACACTTAACCTCACCATCAACTACCAAGACCAGTCGACAACCGACATCACCGAGTGCGACAGCTACACCTGGAACGGACAGACATACACCCAATCGGGCATCTACACCTTCCAGACACAGACGGCACACGGCTGTGACAGCTTGGCAACACTCAACCTCACCATCAACTACCAAGACCAGTCAACCACCGATATAACAAGGTGCGACAGTTACGAATGGAACGGACAAACATATACCGAATCAGGCATCTACACCTTCCAGACACAGACGGCACACGGCTGCGACAGCTTGGCAACACTCAACCTCACCATCAACTACCAAGACCAGTCAACCACCGATATAACAAGGTGCGACAGTTACGAATGGAACGGACAAACATATACCGAATCGGGCATATACACCTTCCAAACTCAGACGACACACGGCTGCGACAGCTTGGCAACACTCAACCTCACCATCAACTACCAAGACCAGTCAACAACAGATGTCACTGAGTGCGACAGCTACACCTGGAACGGACAGACCTACACCGAATCGGGTACCTATACATTCCCGACACAGACAGTCCTCGGCTGCGACAGCTTGGCAACACTTAACCTCACCATCAACTACCAAGACCAGTCGACAACCGACATCACCGAGTGCGACAGCTACACCTGGAACGGACAGACATATACCCAATCGGGCGTCTACACCTTCCAGACACAGACAGTCCTCGGCTGCGACAGCTTGGCAACACTCAACCTCACCATCAACTACCAAGACCAGTCGACAACCGACATCACCGAATGCGACAGCTACACCTGGAACGGACAGACCTACACCGAATCGGGCATCTACACCTTCCCGACACAGACAGTCCTCGGCTGCGACAGCTTGGCAACACTCAACCTCACCATCAACTACCAAGACCAGTCAACAACCGACATCACCGAGTGCGACAGCTACACCTGGAATGGACAGACATACACCCAATCGGGCATCTACACCTTCCCGACACAGACCGTACACGGCTGCGACAGCTTGGCAACACTTAACCTCACCATCAACTACCAAGACCAGTCGACAACAGATGTCACCGAGTGCGACAGCTACACCTGGAACGGACAGACATATACCGAATCGGGCATCTACACCTTCCCGACACAGACAGTCCTCGGCTGCGACAGCTTGGCAACACTCAACCTCACAATAAACAACTCAGAGTATCCCGTTGAGACCGTTTCAGCATGCGACACCTACACATGGCATGAGACAGAATACACCAACAGCGGCAGCTACACCTTCGAGACCACCACTGCAGATGGATGCACACGCATTGAGACACTAAACCTTACGATAGGCCACTCCGAGTATCCCGATGAGACAGTCACCGTGTGCGACAGCTACGAATGGAACGGAATGACATTGACCACAAGCGACACCTACACCTACGAGACCACCACCTCAGTAGGCTGCCAGCGCATCGAGACACTTTATCTCACCGTCAACCATTCTGACGAATCGACGACCGAGATGAGCGAATGCGACAGCTTCTTCTGGAATGGCGTTAACTACACACAATCCGGACAATACGAATACCACACACAGACAGTGCACGGTTGCGATAGTGTCGCCCACCTGAACCTGACCATCAACAATTCGGAATATCCAGTTGAGACAGTCAAATACTGCGACAACTACCTCTGGAACGGACAGGAGTACACCAGCACAGGCACATACACCTACGAGACAGTGACAGAAGCTGGCTGCGAACGCATCGAGACCTTGAACCTTACCATCGTCGAAACACCCGACATCATAATTGAAGGCGACCACTTCCCCGTCGGCGGCAGCGAGACCAACTTCAGCGTCTATAACTACGAGATAATACCGCAAAACACATCCACCGTGTTCGACTCAGTGACATGGAGCCTTGACAACCTCAACTGGTACATCGAGACACACGACAACGGCATGAATGCCGACGTGCACATCTTCACCTGGTTGCCCGACACCCTGCTGCTCCTCGCCACAGCCTACAACGAATGCGGCAGCTACACCTACACCTTCTGGATACGCACCTCATATTACGGAGTCAACGACATAGAAGACAGCCATATAAGCATCACGCCCAACCCGAACAAGGGCTCGATGGAGATACATCTCGACAACATGAGCGGCAAGACCGAAGTGCAAGTGTACGACATCAACGGCAAACGCATCGACAGCTTCATGATAGACGAGGGAATCAAAGTCTATCCATACGAAATGAAGACAAAAGCAATAGGTGTTTACAACTTTGTCATCAGCAACGGCAGCGCGACAATCACCAAGCGGGTGGTTATAAGCAAGTAAGTTTTTTTAAGTTTTTCATAAGTTAGAGTTTTCACGGGACATCGTTAAAATGATGTCCCTTTTTTTAATCATTTTTTGCCGGTCGTTCACAATATACCGACTTCCACCAAGATATGGGCAGAAAAACGAATGGAACTTACCACTTCGTGACAATCCATAACGGCAAAGCCACCACAAAATATAGTGGTGCGGTAACCAAACCAGAAAAAAGCATAGCCAAAGCAAGTTGATTTGGACTAACCCCCGAAAATCCTGTCCAATGATTGTTTTTTTTACCTGCGACAAAAACAAAACATGTTGAAAAGGGCCTTCAAGCTATAACGATGGTCGCCTAATAACAAAGTTACTTTTAAATTTCCACACAAAACACTATCATTCAATATTTTACAAATTAACAATTAAATTTTTGCTGAAAAAAAATCTTATTTTTTCTGATATTTAGATTATTTTTTATAATATTGCAACCTTAAACAAAGAATTTATAACCGAAATAATTTTATACGCATGGTAAAACAGATACATTTTAAAAGGGCAACAATAACCCGAACAATCCTTGTTTTTATGGCTCTATTATGCATTGGCAGTTTCGCTCAGGCGCAAGATTACAAAGCCAAAGTGGGCGAATTCGACTACAGCCAATATCGCAGAATCGAAGACCGGGTTTTCTTCATCTACGAGCTGCAGGAAAAAGGCTTCATCATTGAGGCTGGTGAAGTCGCCGGCAAGGTTGACATCTATGCCAATTTGCAGGAAGACCGCGCTGCCAACGACGACGACATCGACAACTATTTCGCTGCCGTCGAGCAAGTTAACCAGGACTGGCAGGCATTCTCACCTCTTGAAAGAAAGACAGAGCGTGTGGCCTACTATGTCATGAATTACCAACATCTCAACAGCGAGGTCTTTGACAAAATAAAACTTGAATTCAAGAAGAAAGCGGGTACAAGAGACGGTGAGAACAACACCTGCGAGACTGCTCTGCCATTCTGCTCCGACAACGGTGAATACCACTTCTACCCCACCTACGACTCAGGCTCGGCCTGCGGCGACGACACCCACTCATCGTGCAGTCAGCCCTACAACGACTGCAACTATTCAATACACGAGCACCACGGCTCAACATACGACGGCATCTATACCGCACCTAACCCGTCGTTCTACTTCATGCGCGTGGGACAGCCTGGCGACATAAACATCTACATGGAAGGCACCGCTGACGATGGCGACGACCTCGACATCGACTTCGTGTGCTGGGGACCCTTCGAGAGCAGCAACGACATCTGCAACCTTAGCTGCGACAATATGGTTGACGCCAGTTACCACTACGAAAACACCGAGAACTGCTACATCGACAACGCACAGACAGGAGAATACTACGTTCTCCTCATCACCAACTACGGCAACGACCCTGGCGAAATCACCTTCAGCAACCAAGGCGGAGGCTCGACCGACTGCGGCATCATGGAGCCTGGTCTCGAAAGCAACAGTCCCATCTGCTTCGGTGACGTGCTCTTCCTCAGTGCCACCGACTACAGCAACGCCGACACCTATTTCTGGCAAGGACCCGACGGATGGACATCCGACCAACAAGAGACCTACAGGCTCGATGCAACACCCGAGATGTCGGGGACATACACCTGCACCATAACGAAGAATGGCGAAAGTGCTGTTTCAGAGATAGAGGTTCAGGTGCTTGAACTTCCCATTGCAGCCTTCGAGACAACAACGACACAGCTTTGCGCCGGCGAAGTCGTGAGCTTCACCAACACCTCGATGACCTACCCCATAGGCGGTACAAACAACGTTTACGAGTGGAACTTCGGCGACGGCACGACAGCCAACACTGACAATGCAACACACGTCTTCCAAGACCCTGGCGTCTACACCGTTATGCTTAACGCCTCGGCTGGCGGCGGCGACTGCGAGGACGCAGCAATGGAGACAATAATAGTGGAAGGTCTGAACCATACCGACGAGTATGTAACAAGCTGCGACAGCTACGTATGGCACGACCAGACTTACTCAGTCTCAGGCGACTACCAACAACACCTCACAAGCGCAACCGACTGCGGCACCATAGCCACACTGCACCTCAACATAACCGACAACATACACACCGAGTTTGAAGCAACCGAATGCGAACACTACGACTGGAATGACATAACCTACGTCAACTCGGGCGACTACGAGCAGACACTCACCTCGGCCATAGGCTGCGACTCCATAGTGACAATGCACCTTACTATTAAAAAAGGTGTGTCAAGCGACTTCTACGTGGAAGACTGCCCTGGATATATTTGGGACGGACAAATGTACACCATAAGCGGCGACTTCGTCAAGACTTTCGCTGCCGCAAACGGCTGCGACAGCGTCAGCATAATGCACTTCACCGCAAAAGACACACCTCACAGCGAAGAAGAGGTTATTGCCTGCGGCAGCTACAACTGGGACGGCATAGTGTATGACAGGTCGGGCACCTACACCCACATCTACGACGCTGCCAACGAATGCGACAGCACCGTAGTGCTGCACCTCACCATCAACGAGCTGCCCGATGCATACATCACCGGTGACCTGTGGGTGGCAATGGACCTGCAAGACTCCACCACTCTTACCGCTTGGGGCGGCGTGGAATATCTATGGAGCACCGGCGAAACCACACAAAGCATCACCGTGAACCCCGCAATAGAGACCTTATATTATGTCACAGTCACCGACGAAAACGGATGCTCAAAACTGATTGAAGCACGAGTAGTGAATGCGACAGGTGTTGATGAGAACACAATGAACCTAAGCATCTACCCCAACCCGACCAACTCGACAATCAACATCGAGGCCGAAGGCATAACCAACATACGCATAAGCGACATCATGGGACAAGTGCTGATGGAAAGAGACACCAACACAAACGCCGTCCACATCGACATGAGCGACTTTGCCAACGGACAATACTTCATCCAAGTACGCACTGCCAATGGAATGGCAACGAAGAAGATTGTAAAGATGTAATATATTGCTAAACAGATAACTAGAAAAAAGAACCGATATAACATTTTATACGCATGAAGAACATTTTCTCAAGGACAACAACTTTCACCAGTGCGATACTGATGGCTCTGTTTTTCATAGGCAGCACCACACTTCAGGCACAGGATTATAAGGTAAAAGTAGGCGAATTCGACTATCGGCAGTACCAAAGAATCGAAGACCGCGTGTTTTTCCTCTATGAGTTGCAGGAACAAGGATACATACTTGAGACCGGCAACGTCGACGGAACTATCGAAGTTTATGCCAACTTGCAGGAAAACCGCACCGCCAACGAGGACGACATCGACAACTATTTCGCCAGCATTGAACAGATAAACCAAGACTGGCAGCCATTCTCAGTCCTTGAAAGGAAAAAGGAGCGCGTGGCCTATTATGCCACAAACTATCTCTACCTTGACAAAGCGGTCTTCAACAAGATAAGCCAAGAGTACAATATCGGCGCAAGAGACACCGAGAACAACTCCTGCGAGACGGCTTTGCCATTCTGCTCCGACAATGGTGAATACCATTTCTATCCCGGTGTCAACTCAGGCTCCGCCTGCGGATCAGGAACCACAACATACTGCTCCGAGCCCATCAACTGCAGCTATATGGACAACTCACACCATAGCTATTACGGCATATCCACAGCACCAAACCCCGCCTTCTACTTCATGAGGATTGGCGAGCCTGGTAACTTGGACATCTATATGGAAGGCTGCACCACACCTGGAGGCACCCCGAACATCGACATTGACTTCGTGTGCTGGGGACCATTCAACAGCGTTGATGAAGCCTGCAACTTGAGCTGCAACAACATGGTGGATGCCTCTTACAGTGCAGCGGCAACCGAACACTGCTACATCGACAATGCCCAGACAGGACAATACTACATGCTGCTCATCACCAACTATGGCAACCAGAGCGGTGAATTCTCGTTCGTCAACAACGGCGGAGGCTCAACCGACTGCGGCATCATGGAGCCACACCTCGAGAGCAACAGCCCTCTGTGCTTTGGCGACGACCTGACTCTCCAAGCCATCGACTACAGCGGCGCCGACAGCTACTTATGGCAAGGCCCCGACGGCTGGACTTCAACCGAGCAAAACCCCATACGTCCCAATGCCAACAGCGAGATGTCAGGAACATACTCCTGCACCATAACAAAAAACGATGAAAGCGCCGTTTCGGAAATAGAGATAAGCGTTCTGGAACGCCCTGTGGCAAACTTCGTGGCACCATCGCACTTCTGCATAGGCAACGACAACGCCATCAACTTTGTCAACACATCCTCGACACTGCCAGCAGGCGGTACGGGCAACGTCTATACCTGGGACTTCGGCGACGGACATACCTCAAACGAGACAAGTCCTTCACACCTTTATGAAGAGACAGGCACCTACACCGTCACGCTAACAGCATCGGCAGGCGGCGGCAACTGCATCGATGAGAAAACAGTGACCATCGAAGTAGGCGACGCTTTCGGAAAAGATGAATACATCACAAGCTGCTACAGCATCACATGGTACGGCCAAAACTACGGAGCCACAGGCGAATACGAACACGCTATACCCAGCGGCAACCCGGAGATTTGCGACACCATAGTCACACTGCACCTCACCGTGACCGACTTCATACGCCACGAGTTCGACACCGTCTCATGCGAGAACATACAATGGAACAACATCGTATATGCCAGCTCGGGCGACTTCTTCCAAGCCTTCACCTCGGCCTACGGATGCGACTCGATAGTCACCATGCACCTCACCATAAAGGACAAAACCACAAACGAGTTCGAGGTGACAGACTGCCCAGGATATGTATGGGACAGTGTTGAATACTACATAAGCGGCGACTACGACAGAACATACGTCGCCGCCAACGGATGCGACAGCATCGTCACCATGCACTACACCGCAAAAGACACCCCCTATTATGAGGAAACCATAACGGCCTGCGACAGCTATGTGTGGGACAGCGTAGAATATGTCTACACTGGCATCTACGCCAACTACTACCCCAGCGACGAAGAGTGCGACAGCGTGTCGGTCATACGCCTCACCATTAAGAAATCACCTGTTGCCTACATCACCGGCGAACTGTGGGTTGCCGAAGAGGTTCAAGACTCAACCATGCTGACTGCCTGGGGCGGCATTGAGTTCCTCTGGAGCACGGGCGACACCACACAAAGCATCTACGTCACCACCGACTTAGACTCCATCTACTCCGTCACTGTGACCGACGAGTTCGGCTGCTCAAGCACTGCAGAAGCCGTTGTGATAAACACCACGGGTGTTGAGGAAAACGCCATCAACCTCAACATCTATCCAAACCCGACAAACAGCACCCTGTATATCGAGGCAGATGAAATAAACAAAGTGCGTATCAGCGACATAGTAGGTCAAGTGCTGTTCGAGAAGAACACACGCGACGGACGTGTCGAAATCAACATGAGCGACTATGCCGCAGGCCAATACTTCATACAGGTTCATGCCTCGAATGGAGTGGCCACGCGCAAAATCATCAAGATGTAGGACCTTTTGTCCTGCTTTTTGGAAAAGAGGGAATCGGGGGATTCCCTCTTTTTTTTGACTGCGAGATATGAGACAGTTATCAGTTGTTCAGTTAAGAGTTTGGCATTAAAGTGACCTCGTGTCTTCTCATCTTAGTGTCTTCACTTCTTAACGTCTAAACACATAAACAAATCAACAAAAATCAAATCAACAAATCAACAAAAAATCAAATCAACAAATCAACAAAAATCAAATCAACAAATCAACAAAAATCAAATCAACAACCTTTAGCTCATTGCCAAAGGCAATAAATCAACAAAAATCAAATCAACAAATCTACAAATCTACAAAAATCAAATCAACAAATCAACAAAAATCAAATCAACAAATCAACATCCCTCGCGTCCCGTGTCAAATGAACATCAGAGCAAATCAACAAACAAGTCATCCTTTCATTTCCACCTAACAATCAACCATTTATCCCTCAATATATTTTTTATGTGAAAATTTTATCTAAAATCAACCCGTGTTTGGATTAATTTTTGTAATATTGCAAGCCATGAAGTGTAGAATCTACAAACCTAACAAAAGGATTATGAAGAAAAATATACTCTCAAAAGAGATGTCAAAACTCACGAAATCGCTATTGGTCTTGATAGCGGTAATTATTATGGGCGCTGCCAATCTACAAGCCCAAATCAACATGGTTAAGGTCGGTGAGTTCGACTACGGCAAATTTGAAAGAATAGAAGACCGTGTCTATTTCTTGAACGAGCTCCAGGAAAAAGGGTTCATCATCGAGGCCGGTGATACAGACGGCAAAGTGGACGTTTATGCCACCATTACCGAGAATCGTGCCGTGAACGACGACGACATCGACAACTACTTCGCTGAGCTTGAGCAGATAAACCAAGACTGGCAAGTCTTCTCGCCTCTCGAAAGAAAAGGCGAACGCGTAGCCTATTACGTGATGAACTATCCGAAACTGAAGTATGAGGTTTTCACCAAGGTGAATGCAGAATTCGTAGGTGGACGTGAATCTGAAAACGCCACCTGCGAATCAGCCCTCCCTTTCTGCACCGACAACGGAGAATATCACTTCTATCCAAGCGTTAACGCTCCTGGCCCCTGCGTAGCAGCCTCTGGAAGCACTTACTGCAACCCTCCTTATAACGATTGTGGTACAATGCCACACGAACACCTAGGCATGTCGCAAGACGGTGTCGGCACAGCACCAAACCCGGCCTTCTATTATATGAGGATAGCCGAGCCTGGCAACCTGGACATTTATATTGAAGGTTACACAACATCGGGAGGAACCCTTGATGTTGATTTCTGCTGCTGGGGACCTTTCACCACTATCGACGAGGCATGCAACCTCTCCTGCTCCAACATGGTAGATGCATCGTACCATAGCTCAAACACCGAGGACTGCTACATCGACAACGCCCAAACGGGACAGTTCTATATGCTGATGATTACCAACTACGGCAACCAAAACGGTGAATTCACATTCTCCAATGTAGGTGGCGGCAGCACCGACTGCGCCATTATGGAACCCGGGGTATCGAGCAACGCTCCCATCTGCCAAGGCCAGACATTGGAACTAAGCGCCGTTGCCTACAGCGGTGCCGACAGCTTCTTCTGGCAAGGCCCTAACGGCTGGACATCGACACAGCAGAACCCCACACGCCCCAATGCCAATGCCGCAATGTCGGGCACATACACCTGCACCATCACAAAGAACGGTGAGACAGCCGTATCAGAACTTGAAGTCGAGGTTCTTCCCAACCCCATAGCCAACTACACATCCGAGCCTGCAACAAGTTCATCCGTAACGGTGATTTGCCAAGGCACAACGATGAACTTCACCAACACCTCCATCACCACTCCCGCCGGCGGCGAACTGACAGAGTTCACTTGGGAAGTAATCTCTGGCAACAACACTATCCAAACAGCCACGACAGAGAACTTCTCGTACACCTTCAACACCACTGGCTTGTTCAAGGTGAAACTCACCTCAGGTAACGGCGTTTGCGACAACGCAAAGACAAAGAACATAATGGTAGAAGCCGCCAAGACACGCGAAGAGAGTGCCGAAGCCTGCGTCACCTACACATGGTACGGAGAACAATATACCGAGAGTGGCGACTACACACACAACGTGCCCAACACTCAAGGCTGCGACAGTATCATCACCCTGCACCTCACCATATTCCACGCCGAGACTGTCGACATCAACGAGACAGCCTGCGACAGCTATGAGTGGCACGGGACAACCTATACCGAAAGTGGTAACTATTCCTACTCTGTCGGAACCGACGACTGCTCCGAGATAGAATTGCTGCACCTTACGATAAGCCACTCCGACACCACATCCGTCGAAGAAGTCACAGCCTGCGAGAGCTACCAATGGCAAGGCAACACATACACCACAAGTGACACATACATCTATGAGACAACCACGCCTCAAGGCTGCCAGATACGCCAAACCCTGATCCTCACCATAAACCAGCCCACCACCTCCAGCACCGACATAACTGAATGCGATGAATACTTATGGAACGGCACCAACTACACACAATCAGGCACTTACACCTACACTACGACCAATGCCAACGGCTGCGACAGCGTCGCCACACTGAACCTGACGATAAACAACTCGGAATACCCAGAGGAAACCCAGACGGCCTGCGACACCTACACTTGGAACGGCACAACATACACTGAAAGCGGAAACTACACATTCGACACCGTTACCGCTACAGGCTGCCCGCGCACAGAGACACTGCACCTCACCATAAACAACTCCGAGTATCCCGAAGAGACTCTGACAGTATGCGACAGCTACGAATGGAACAACATGACATTGACAGAAAGCGACACATACACCTTCGAGACAACGACCGAAAATGGATGCTACAAGCTGGAGACACTATACCTCACCGTGAACCTCTCCGACGAGTCCATGTCAGAGGCCACATCGTGCGACAGCTATGAGTGGAACGGCATGGAGTATACCGAGTCGGGCATTTACACCTACAACACACAGACAGTGCTCGGCTGCGACAGCGTTGCCAAGCTGAATCTGACAATCAACTACTCAGAGGCAGAGGAAGAGGCTCAGACATCATGCGAGACATACACCTGGCACGATGTTGAATACACTGCTTCGGGCGACTATACTTTCACCACCGAGACCGATGAAGGCTGTCCACGCACAGAGACCCTGCACCTCACCATAGGCTATCCTGAATATCCCGAAGAGACGGTGACCGCCTGCGACAGCTACGAATGGAACGGACAGACCTTCACCACAAGCAACACCTACACCTACGAGACCACCACCGACCTTGGCTGCTACAGACTTGAGACACTCTACCTCACCGTGAACTACTCAGACGAGTCGATGTCGGAAGCAAGCGAGTGCGACAACTACGTATGGAATGGCGTGAACTATACCGAGTCGGGCATATATGAATACCATACACAAACCGCCTTAGGCTGCGACAGTGTTGCCAAACTCAACCTCACCATCCAATATTCGGAATACAGCACCGAAGACCTGACAGCGTGCAACACCTACAACTGGCACGATGTTGAATACACCACCAGCGGCTCCTACACATACGAGATACCCACATCGTTCGGCTGCCCACATCACGAGACACTGAACCTGACCATAGTAGAGACACCCGACATCACCGTCGACGGCTCACGCTGGCCCGTCAGTGGTAGCGAGACCAACATAAGCATCTACAACTACTCCGTCGTCCCACAGAACACCAGCACCGAATTCGACTCCGTCACATGGCAACTCGATGCCCCAGGATGGTACATGGTACCCAACGGCAACGGCGAGACAGCCGAGCTGAGAATCTATTCATGGCTTGCCGACTCCTTACAAGTGACAGCAACGGCCTACAACCAGTGCGGTGAAATGACCTACACATTCTGGATACATCCATCCTACTACAGCGTGGACGAAGAGAACAACCAGAACATCTCAATACTGCCCAACCCAAATAACGGCACCATGGACATACACATTGACAACGCATCGTCGAACGATATGGAAATCACCGTGTTTGACGTGCTTGGCAACCTGATTGACAAATTCACAATAGACAGATACACCAACTCCTACCGTTACAATATGACAACTCGGGCAAAAGGCATGTACAACTTTGTTATCACAAACAGTGAGAGCACAATAACAAAACGAGTAGTAATAGAATAACACACAAAACATTTATGCAATCCCGCCTTTTTTCAAGGCGGGATTGATATTTAAACACAAAAAAAGAACTTTTAAATTAACCAATACAATGAATATTTTTACAAAAAAACTTACTTCTTTTATTGCCTTACTATTAACAGCGGCATCTTTGCTCACAGCACAAACCCCGTCCACCGTGGGCACTGATTTCTATGTCATGTTTCTGCGCAACGACAAGAACATGCAGATATCAGGAAGCGACTACTCACCAGCTTCAGCGACCTACTATCCCAAAACAGTACAGCTGCTCATCACCGCCGAGCACGACTGCTCCGGCACGATAAGCTGCACCAACGGCTACTGGTCAACCGATTTTGAAGTCGTCCAAGGCGAGGTGACACGCATCGACGTACCCAAAAACGACTATTCAGACAGACAAGCAGGCTACTCGTACTACTCTGGTGTTATTGAGAACAAGGCCATCCACGTCACCGCCACCGACGAGATCTCTCTCTTCGCGGCCAACTATGAGGATGCCTCATTCGACATCACCAACGTGCTGCCCGTGACAGCCCTCGGCACAGAGTACGTCATACAAGACTATAAAGGCACACAAGTGGTATCGGGCAAGAACGCCGGCGCCGTGTTTGCCATAGCCGCCACCGAAGACAACACCGTCATCGACATCACTCCCACAGTTGCCACAGGCGTCTTCAAACCATGGAACAGCACCTCTCAAGGCACAACATATCCTGCTGGAGAGACCATCACAATAACGCTGAACGCCGGCCAGTCATACCAGCTCATGGCAAGAGGCTTAGGCACGTTCGACGGCACCCGCATCGAAGCCCACGACTGCAAAAAGATTGCCGTGTTCCAAGGCAACTCCATAGCAGGCGTCCCCGGTCCAATCTCATCAGCAGGCTGGGGCTACGGCGACCATTTGTATGAACAGTGCATTCCTATAGAATACTGGGGCAAGAAATTCATCGTCACACAGTCACTCCAAAGAGCTAACGACCGCGTGAAGGTGACATCATACAAAGACAACTGCGAAATCAAGGTCAACGGCAATGTCATGACAACCATCAACGCATACGAAACATACGAGTTCGAAGTGGTGAAAAACCAAGCCGCCGACACCATCGACTATGAGATTGACAAGGTATATGGCACCGCACACTACATCGAGACCTCCGAACCCACATCCGTCTTCTTGTATATGACAAGCCGTGAATACGGCAGCGCCACAGAAGAGATAGGCGACCCCTCTATGGTGCTCGTCACCCCTGCCGAACAGCAGATAGACTACATCACCTTTGGCACCTTCCAGACCGACCGCATAGAGTTCCATCACCTTAACGTGACAGCACTCTCCTACACTCTTTCTGAGATGTATCTCGACGACGTGAACATCGCCAACGAGTTCGTCCCCGTGCCAGGCAACCCAGAATACTCCTATGCCCGCTTCGACATCGAAGACGGTTCACACACCTTACGAAACCCCAAAGGCGGATTCACAGCCCACGTCTATGGCTTCGGCCAAGGAACAGGCAGGGATGAGAGTTACGCCTATTCTGTGGGAACAGGAACAATGCCCATAAACCAGCAGATGTTCATCAACGAGACTCTCATCACCTATTATTATAATACATACAACACATGCGCCAACGCATCACTCGACTTCGCTGTTGTCACAAACTATGAGCACGGTGACATAACATGGGACTTCGGCGACGGCACGACAGGCTCTGGCGAAGAGACAAGCCACGCATACACCGCCGAAGGCGAATATGAGGTGACGGCCACGATACAGCATATCAATGCAGACTGCGACGAAGGAGCTTTTGAAACAGTCAACGCTACCGTCATCGTCGGACAAAGCATCGAAACCTCAGAAGACTACACCATCTGCCAAGGCTCTGAGATAGAGATAAACGGCATCACCTACGACCATGCCGGCACCTACACGCAGGAGATAGAGACTGAAGAAGGCTGTAACAACATACTGACCCTCAACATCACTGAGATAGAAGGGACAGCAAACGCCGAGATTGTTGGCGACACGATCTATGTCATGGGTTGCGTAATGGATGAATACCTCAACTACGGCATCACCACCAACATAAGCATCGACTCGGTGGCATGGAGCTTAGACTACACAGACTGGACAGTCGAAACAAGCGGCAACATGGGCTGCGTGATAAACACAGGCGGAATGTTCCCCTCCACAAACGACATCGTCCTGACACTGACAACCTACAACGTCTGCGGAAGCAGCACCACAAGCGTCACCATACACTTTGTTGAAGATGGCATAGCCGAAAACATAGTCAACGCCACAATATTCCCCAACCCAACCGACGGCAAACTCAACATCAGCGCCAAAGACCTGCGCCAGGTCCGCATCATAGATGTCATAGGTCAAGTAGTTGCCGACAGCAAAACAAACTCTGACGAGTTTGTCATCGACCTCAGTCAGTATGGCAAGGGCGTTTACCTCGTCGAAGTGACCGTTCAAAATGTAAAAATGACTCAACGCGTCGTGGTGAGATAACGCTTAAAACAAATAAAAAACTTGCCATTCAGCAAAAAGTTGTATCTTTGCACCCTCAAAAATAAAAGGTAATGTCAGAAAACAAAGGGCCGAAACGCCCAAGAATAGGTCAGAAGAAAGAGCATAAAGACGAGTTTATGCAGGATAGGTATTTCGGCTACCATCATCATGGCAGCGAGGAGGAGAATAACGACAAACCCGAGGGCAAAGAGCGCAAATTCGGCAACCGCCGCAGTGGTCGTGACTTCGACAACGAGCGTCCACGCCGCCGTTTCGACAATGACGAAAAACCTTTTAAGAGACGTTTCAACGATGACGAAGAACGTCCACGCCGCCGTTTTAATGATGATGAGGACAGACCGCGTCGTCGTTTCAACAATGATAACGACAGACCGCGCCGTCGTTTTAATGACGACGACGAGCGTCCACGTCGCCGCTTTAATGACGACGATCGCCCGCGCCGCCGTTTCGACAACGAGGAAAGGCCGACAAGACGCCGCTTCAATGACGACGACGAGCGTCCACGCCGTCGCTTCAACGACGATGACGAGCGTCCACGCCGCCGTTTCAACGACGAAGAGTCAAGAGGCAGAGGCGGTCGCGGCAACGGCAGAAAACCATTCGGCGACAAGGACCGTGAAGGCTTTGGAGGCAAAACCAGACGCAGATTCGACAAAGACGAGCCACGCAATGAATATGGACGTGGCGGCAACCGTCGCAGCTTCAATAAATTCAATGACGAAGAGGACGAGGCCCCACGCCGTGGTCGCAAAGGCTACCAGCGTGAGAAAGACCCTCTCTACGACCGACCGAAAGCCACAGGCGAGATACGCCTCAACAAATATCTTGCCGACTCCGGCATTTGCTCACGTCGTGAAGCCGATGAACTGATTAAAGCCGGTTGCGTGACAGTGAACGGAGAAGTGGTTACGGCAATGGGCATAAAAGTCAAACCGGAAGACAAAGTCGTTTATGGCGGACAGACACTTAACCGCGAAAAACTGCGTTATGTGCTGCTCAACAAGCCCAAAGGCTACATCACCACCAGCGACGACCCGCAAGAACGCGACACCGTGATGGACCTCATGAAAGATGTGTGCCCTGAACGAATCTTCCCCGTTGGAAGACTCGACAAAATGACCACAGGCCTGCTGCTCTTCACCAACGACGGCGACCTTACCAAACGCCTCACCCACCCCAGCTCAGAAGTTCCGAAGCTGTATCAGGTGACACTTGACAAACCCCTCACCAAGAACGACATGCTCCGCATAGCCGAAGGCATTGAGCTTGACGACGGCCCTATCGCAGCCGACTCCATTTCATACGTCGAAGGTGATGACAGCAAAAAAGAGATAGGCATCGAGTTGCACTCGGGCCGAAACCGCATTGTGCGCCGCATATTCGAGCACCTAGGCTACGAAGTGCTCAAACTCGACCGCACCATGTTTGCAGGATTAGACAAGTATAAACTCCCACGCGGCGAGTGGCGTTTCCTCACCGACCTGGAAGTCAATATGCTTAAGAAGATATAAATTTCGTGGTTTTATAGTTTTATGGTTTTTTTGTGGGGTACGGGTCATTACGACCCGTACCTTTTTTATAAAACCACGGCAATTGTCATATTGCAAAATTTATGCCACAAAAAAAAGAGAGCCTCTACTGAAGCTCTCTCTGTCGGAGTGGCCCGACTCGAACGGGCGACCGCTTGCACCCCATGCAAGAATGCTAGCCAACTGCACCACACCCCGATTGCATTTGCGGCTGCAAAGGTACAAACTTTTTATTTACCTGCAACATCTTTGTCAAGAAAAAACAAATGTTTTTTTAATAAAACCCGTAACAATCTAAAAAACAGATACATATAGTTTACTATCAGTTATCTGCCACCAAGCCGGATTGTCAAAACGGAAGCTAAAAACTGAAGTAACAATAGAAGTTAAAAGGGAACTAAAAACCATACTCGTGTCACTTGTCTCGCAGTCTTGTGTCAAATAAACAAATCAACACTAAACAAATCAACAAAAATATTACCTTTGCAAAAATAAATCTAAAGAGATGGAACACATAGAATGTTTAATAATAGGCTCAGGTCCAGCAGGTTACACAGCAGCCATCTATACCTGCCGAGCCGACATCAAGACCGTTGTTTATGAAGGCGCATTACCAGGCGGCCAACTGACACAAACCACAGAGATTGAGAACTTCCCAGGCTATCCCGAAGGCGTCACGGGCAACGACATGATGGCCGACCTTAGAAAGCAGGCTGAGCGTTTCGGAGCTGAGATGCGTATGGGAGCAGTGACAGCTGTCGATGCCTCGCAAAGACCTTTCCGCGTCACCACCGAGTTTGACGGAGAACTGCTTGCCGACTGCATCATAGTGGCCACTGGAGCTTCAGCACGCTACCTGGGGCTACCTTCAGAAGAAGAGTTCAAGGGCGGAGGTGTGTCGGCCTGTGCCACCTGCGACGGATTCTTCTACAAAGGAAAGGACGTGGCAGTAGTAGGCGGCGGCGACACAGCATGCGAAGACGCCACCTATCTATCAAAGCTATGTAACAAGGTATATCTCATCGTCCGTCGCGACGTGCTGCGCGCCTCGAAAGCCATGCAACACAAGGTGCTTAACACACCCAACATAGAAGTCCTTTGGACCACACAAACCAAAGAACTTCATGGCGAGCAGCAAGGCTTCCGCAAGAAACTTACAGAGGCTGTGCTTTACGACAGCCTCACCAAAGAGGAACGCACCATAGCCATAAGCGGGTTCTTCGTAGCCATAGGCCACACCCCCAGCACAACTTTGTTCAAAGGTATACTCGACATGGACGACGAAGGCTACATAGTGACCAAGCCAAAGTCGACAGCGACCAACGTGGAAGGCATCTTCGCCTGCGGCGACTGCCAAGACAGACTTTACCGCCAAGCCATAGTCGCCGCCGGAACAGGTGCCATGGCAGGAATAGAGGCAGAGAGATTCATTGCCGCAACAAAATAGAAGTGCCTTGACGGGTTGAAATATATCAAACAGATAAAGAATCGTTGTTTTTTCAGACAGTGATTAAAACAGAATAGCCAGCCATGCAACTTTCGACGGAAGTGAAAATAAGCCCACTGGAGCAAAAAATCAGCTATGGCGACAAGCTGGTCTTTCTGGGTTCGTGCTTTGCCGACGAGATAGGCGCAATATGCCACGACATAGGCTTCGACGCCCACACAAACCCCTTCGGTGTGCTGTTCAACCCCGTCAGCATCAGCAATGCTATCATTAGACTGAAAAGTGGAAAACAATACACACACAACGATGTAACAAGCGTCGGTGAAGGCGAGTTCTTCTGTACCTTTGAGCACAACACTGAGTTTTGGAGCGCCTCGGAGGAAGGACTCCTATGCCGTGTCAATCAAGAGCTTGACACAGCAAGCCAACATTTTAAAAGTGCGAAATGGGTTATAGTCAGTCTTGGCACCGCGTGGGTTTACCGCCATCGCAATACCTTGCAAATAGTGTCGAACTGCCACAAACTTCCTTCACAGATGTTTGACCGCGCAATGCTCACCGTCGACGAAACCACAAAAATATTGGCAGAGGTTGTCGCCAACAGCAAAGACAAGAACTTCATCTTCACCGTCTCACCGCTGCGTCACCTCAAAGACGGCCTACATGAGAACCAGCTCAGCAAAGCCACCCTCCTGCTTGCCATCAACAGCGTGTGCAAAGCCAACGTCAACGCCTTTTACTTCCCCGCCTACGAAATACTGCTTGACGAGCTGCGCGACTACCGCTTCTACAAAGAGGACATGACGCATCCCACGGCACAGGCAGTGCGCCACATCTGGGAGAAATTCTGCGACTTCGCAATCACCGATGAGAGCCGTCTCATAATTAAAGAAGCCGAGGCTCTGCAAGCCATGACGAGACACAGGCCCATGTTTCCCGACAGCAGCCAATACCATGCCTTCGTCAAACGGAAAAAAGAAAAGACAGAAGAACTGAAACGCGAACACCCGCAAGTGAAAACGGAGAACATACGATAAAAGAGCCAAAATCTTTTTTTTCAGGACGTAGAGCCTCAACTAACACCCCATTTTCAGAGTTTAGTTGAGGCTCCTGGTTTTTAGCATGAAAGAGTCTTGCCGCCTCATTGTGCGCGAAAAAACAAGAAAAAAAGGAAAAACAACAAATCGTTGTTAACAATTGTCAGCCACCCAAAAGGTGGCTGATTTGTTTACTTCATTTGTTGAATCTACGGCAAAGCGTTTTTTCATCAAATATCATTGTCTATCACATATTTTCTTATATTTGCAGTTTTATTACACATTATGCAATAAAAGTATATCAAAAACGTTTATCAATAATAAAATCAAATAGTTATGTTAAGTACTCTCTTACAGGTCACCACATCACCAATGACCTATGACTCATTACAGAACGTGATGCCGGTTCAACAACCCGTCGAACAAGCCACCGAGGTATCGCTCTCGGTCTTGGACTTGGCCATGAAAGGCGGCTGGATAATGCTGGTATTGGCAATTCTTTCTGTCATAGCGGTTTACATCTTCATCGAACGCTACATCAAAGTGTCGAAAGCCACCAAAAACGACAACAGCCTAATGGAGCGCGTACGTGAATACATGAAAGACGGCAAGCTACAAGAAGCCAAGGACCTATGCGAGCGCAGCGACACCCCCATCTCGCACATGATAGGCAAAGGCATCTCGCGCATAGGACGTCCGCTCAACGACATAAACACCGCCATTGAGAACGTGGGCAACCTTGAGGTGAGTCAGCTTGAACGCGGCGTGGCCATCCTCTCGATGATAGCCAGTGCAGCACCTATGATAGGCTTCCTCGGCACGGTGACAGGCATGATTCGCGCCTTCTGGAACATGTCGACAGCAGGCAACAACATCGACATCGAACTGCTATCGTCAGGTATATACGAGGCCATGGTGACAACCGTCGGCGGTCTGATCGTTGGTATCTTAGCATACATCTTCTACGCCATCATCACAGCAAGAATACAAAAAGTGGTTTATCTGCTCGAAGCAAAAGCCACCGAGTTCATGGACGTATTGAACGAACCAGCATAAAACACTGACTATCATGGCAATAAAATCAAGAAACAAGTTAGACCCTGCATTCAACTCGTCGTCAATGTCGGACCTCGTGTTCCTGTTGCTGATATTCTTCATGCTGACATCGACACTGGTCGCTCCCAACGCCATCAAGCTTATGCTCCCATCGAGCAGCAGCAAGACAATGGCCAAGCAGACCGTAACTGTCTACATCAACGAGGAGGAGCAGTATTTTGTGCAGAAAGACAAGGACAAATTCGCTGTTGAAGACCCCGCCCAACTATCGACCCTTATAGCCAACGAGCTCATTAACGACGAGACAGGCACCGTGGTGCTTCGCGCCGACAGGAACGTCCATGTGCAACACATAGTCAACGTCATCGATGCCGTGAACGAGATAAACAACGCCACAGGACACAACCACAAGGTGATTCTGGCCACAGCACCGAAGAAATAAGCATAAAGAAATGATTTGGCAAGATAATTGCACAAAAAGATACAAAACCCAAAAACTATAACCATGAAACTTGACAAAGACAAAAGCAAAGCGGCAGTCGGCACGATAGTGGCCCACCTGCTCATCATATTGGTGTTGTTTTTCATGGCACTGCGCACTCCCCTACCTCTGCCCGAAGAGGAAGGCATAGAGGTTGACCTTGGCAACTCGACAGAAGGCATGGGCGACTTCCAGACCAACAGTCCCGCACCTTCTCAAGCACAAGAGCAGCAAGAACAGGAACAGCAGGAACAAGCCGACAACACCAAACCCAGCGACAACGCCAGCGAGGAAATTGCAACCGAGAACAACGAAGAGGCTCCATCCATCACCAACACTCCAAAGAAACCCGACACCAAGAAGGACAACGACAACAATGTCGACAAACCAAAGCAGGAAGAGCCCAAGCCGACAGCCAATCCACGCGCGCTGTTCAAAGGAGGTAACGGCAATGGCACCGGTGACCAGCAAGGCGGTTCAGAGGGCATTACAGGCAAACCTGGCGACCAAGGCAACCCCAACGGTCTGGCTGGCATAAAGAACTACAGCGGCACTGGCGGCAGCGGCAACGGGCCAAGCTATAAACTCGGCAACCGCAGCCACAAGTCACTATCCATACCAAAGAAAGACTTTACCGAAGAATGCACAGTGACAGTCGACATCTGGGTGAACCCCGAAGGCAAAGTGGTGAGAGCTGAGGCCGCCACAAAAGGAACGACCACGTCAAGCCAAAAGATGAAGAACATGGCCATAGATGCCGCTTTGAAATCAACCTTCTCTCCCGACCCAGAAGCTCCCGACGAACAGCACGGAACGATTACCTATAACTTCGTGATTAATCATTAATAAGAATACAGAAGCTAGGAGTCAGAAGACACACGTCCCGAAGTCTCGAGTCCCGAAGTCAAACCCTATAGCCAAAGGCACACAAAAAAATGGAATACAAAGAAACCTTAGAATGGATGTTCAACAAGCTCCCCATGTATCAGCGCATAGGCGGAGCAGCATACAAGGCCAATCTTGACAACACCATAAAACTCCTATCGTTGCTCGACAACCCACACCGCAAGTTCAAAAGCGTACACGTTGCTGGCACCAACGGCAAAGGATCAACATCACACATGCTAGCCTCTGTGTTTCAAGAAGCAGGCTATAAAACAGGACTTTACACCTCACCGCACCTCATCGATTTCAGAGAACGCATCCGCATTAACGGTGAGATGATACCCAAGGAGAATGTTGTCGCCTTTATCGAAAAATACAAAGACCAATTTGAAAACATAGGCCTCTCCTTTTTTGAGATGACAGTTGGCATGGCATTCGACTACTTCGCCAACGAGAAAATCGACATCGCCATAGTGGAAGTAGGCATGGGCGGACGTCTAGACTCGACCAACCTCATCACACCCGAACTGAGCGTGATAACCAACATAGGCCTCGACCATGTAAAATTCTTAGGCGACACCCTTGAGAAGATAGCATACGAAAAGGCTGGTATCATAAAACCCAACGTGCCTGTTGTCATAGGCGAGACACAAGCCGAGACAAAACAAGTGTTTACCGATAAAGCAAGAGAATGCAACAGCGAAATATTCTTCGCCGACACCATTTTTGAATGCAACAGGATAGAAACCTACCACAACATCGAGATGCAGCAGTTCGACATCTGGAAGAACAGCACACTCTATATCGACAACCTTCATGTTCCAATGCTAGGCCTCTATCAGAAGAAAAATGTCACCACCGCCATCTGCGCCCTTGACCTACTCAAAGAAAAGTTCAACCTCAGCATCGATGACATACGCGACGGCATTGAGAAGACACTTGTAAACACACACCTCATGGGCAGATGGCAGATTCTGAGCAAAGACCCGCTCGTCATAGCCGACACGGGTCACAACGCCGACGGCATACGCGAGGTTGCCATGCAACTTGCACAACTGCAATGCGACAAACTGCATATAGTTCTAGGTGTGGTCAACGACAAAGATATAGACAACATGCTTGTCAAACTGCCTCGTTTCGCCGAATACTATTTTTGCAAAGCCGACATACCAAGAGGACTCGATGCCGAGAAACTGGCCGAAGAAGCCTTCAAATACGGTCTGAGAGGCAAAGTATACGGCTCCGTGACAAACGCGCTTGCCTCCGCAAAGAACAATGCACGTTTCAACGACGTTATATTCATAGGAGGAAGCAACTTTACCGTGGCTGAAGTCATCTGACACAGACCGTCAACGTTGACAACAACCACTACAAAAGCCTGCCGATGCGACAGAAAAAAATACATATCATACTGATTTTCACCATCCTGCTCTCTACAGTGGGATGTTCTGTCAAGAAGTATGTACCGGAAGGAAAACACCTTGTCGCAAAAAACACTGTCATCACCGACAAAAAGAAAACCACTTTCAGCAAGTCGGACCTGGCATCATACATAATACAAAAACCTTACAGAAAGAGATTTTCCACAAACTTCAAGATTTGGATTTACTATGTGACCGAAGGCAAGACCCACAAGAAAGTCCCGAAATGGTTCAGAGAGAAGTTCGGCACAAAACCTGAATATTACGACAAAGCCATAGCCGACAAGTCGTCACAGCAGATAGAACTGTATTTGGACAACGTAGGGTATTTCAACTCACAGGTCACCAACGAAGTGGTTTTCAAACGCCACAAAGCCAAAGTGAAATATAACGTCAAGGTAGGAGAGCCATATTACATCAACGAATTAAGCCAAAGCATTGCCGACACTGCCTTAGTACCTTATATAGAGGAAATTGAAAGCAGTTTTCCTGTCCATGAAGGCAACATTTACAACGCCTACACCCTTGACGACCAGCGCGAATTGATAACAACGCACCTGCGCAACAACGGCTATTACTTTTTCAACCGCGACTATATCCGCTTCGAGGTCGACAGCAGCCTAAACTGCCACAAGATGAACATCACCATGAAGGTCGACCAAACCCAGCTTACGACAGGCGAGACCGCCCCGCACAAGCAATACACCGTCAACAGGATTGACATCTATCCCGACTACTCTCTCATGATGATGCGCCGCCAACCCATCGACTCGGTGACCATACGGGCCAAAACCGACAAGAAAAACGCCGACGACAGCCTGCATTTCCATTTCTACAACAAGCCCAGACGCATCAGACCAAAGATTTTCAGACAGCAGGTTTTGATTGAGGAAGGCAGCCTTTACAGCCTTAAAGAAACAAAACAAACCTATAACGGCATAAGCAATCTGCCCATCTTCTCGAACGTAGGCATCGAGTTCGACACTACAAATACGCCTGCCGACTCGCTCATCAACTGCCGCATCACCATGCAACGCAATGACGTTCATTCCGTCACCGCACAGTTTGAAGGCACCAACAGCGCTGGCGACTTGGGCATAAGAGGCAACGTGTCATACAGCAACAAAAACATCTTTCGAGGCAGCGAGGTACTAAGAATAAGCATAAAAGGAGGACTTGAGGCCCAACATCTCAACGACATCGGCTCAGAGAACGACAAGAAAGTGTTCAACACCACCGAGCTGGGCGTTACTGGAAGCCTCTTCTTCCCGCGCTTCCTGAGTGCCATACCTCTGAAGAAATTCGCCCGCGAATATCTGCCCCGCACCACTATCTCCGTAGGTTTCAATATGCAGATACGTTACTACTACTCGCGTTACATCACTTCGGCATCATTCGGATACGACTGGAAAGCCAACAACCGTCTGCACATCATGCTCACGCCCGTATTTCTCAACAGCGTGAAGGTGAACCCTACAGAAGAGTTCACAGCACTGCTTGATAAAGAACAGAACCAACGCATCAAAGACCAATACACCAACCACCTGCTCCTCGGAAGCCGAGTCTCGATGATATACAACTCGCAGGACATCAACAAGAAAAAGAGCTTTGTTTACCTTAGCTTCAACTTTGAGTCAAGCGGCAACCTGCTGTGGCTCTTCAACAACACCAAGCTAATCACAGAAAAAGACGGCCACCACGAGATTTTCGGCATACGTTATGCACAATACCTACGCGGCGATGTCGACTTCCGTCAGTACTTCCACTTAGGCAGCGACGTATGGTTTGCCTTCCGCGAGATTGTAGGCATAGGCTTCCCTTATGGCAACTCTACCGATATACCAATTGAACGCAGCTTCTATGGTGGCGGCGCCAACGACATGAGAGGCTGGAGATTCCGTCGGCTTGGTCCCGGTGAATACCATTCCGAATCGAACAGGATAGAACGCCTCGGCGACATACAGCTTGAGATGAATGCCGAACTACGATTCCCCATTGCAGGATACCTTACAGGAGCTCTCTTCGCCGATGCAGGCAACATCTGGACCTTCCATGCCAACGAGGCTCTCCCCGGTGGCCAATTCGACTTTAAAAACTTCTACAAACAAATAGCCTTCGACGCAGGCTTCGGTCTGCGCCTTGACCTGTCGTTCCTTTTACTGCGCTTGGATTTGGCCATTCCAATGCGCTATCCTTATCTCAACGAAGACGGCAACAGCTACTGGCACTTCAAAGACCTGAAATGGAACGACCTGCGGTTTGTGATTGGACTAGGACACCCCTTCTGACATGGACAGAGAACGACTTTACCGGCTTTTGCTTTCAACTTTCGGCTTCACCCCCACCAACGGACAGGCCACAGCACTCATGCACCTGGCGGCATTTCTGCTTTCGCGGAAGCCAAACCCGACCTATATCCTGCGTGGTTATGCCGGCACCGGCAAAACGACACTCACCACCACCCTCGTCAACACACTGCCGCAAATAGGCATGGGCTACGTGATAATGGCTCCCACGGGACGTGCCGCCAAAGTTATTTCAGGCTACACCCACAGGCCCGCTTCCACCATGCACAAAAAACTATACAACACTGCCGCCATGCCCGACGGCACCATACGCATGGTGAGAAGCCAGAACAAAATGAAAAACACCCTCTTCATTGTCGACGAAGCTTCAATGATAGGCGAAAGCCACGACTTCGGCAGCCGAAGCCTCCTGGACGACCTGATTGAGTACGTCTTCAGCGGTGAAAACTGCCGTCTGCTATTGATAGGCGACAGCGCACAACTTCCACCCGTCGAGAGCGACTACAGTCCCGCACTGGACATCGACAACCTGAAAAGCAACTACAACCTCACTATTGCACAATATGAGCTAACAGAAGTGATGCGGCAATCGCTGCAATCCGGAATACTTGCAACAGCAACACAACTGCGCGAGATGATGAGCCTCAACGAATACGAGTACTACCTGCCCATATTCAGCATAAAAGACTACACCGACATAGCACGCATCGAACCAGAAACATTCGAGGAGCTGCTTTACAAAAGCTTTGACAACGACAGCGACGCCGTTGTGGTATGCAAGTCCAACAAACGCGCCAACATGTTCAACCAAGCCATTAGAAGCCGCATACTCAACATAGAAGGTGAAATCGCCACAGGCGACAAGATAATGATTGTCAAAAACAACTATTACTGGAACGACACCGACAACAAGATAAACTTCATTGCCAACGGAGACATGGCCGTCATAGAAAAAATATCGAAGTTCGAAGAAATCTACGGATTCCACTTCGCTGACGTCGACATCAACCTGAGCGACTACCCCGACAGTCCCAAGATGACGGTAAAAATACTGCTCGACACACTCAACAGCGAGAGCCCGGCACTCACCCATGACGAATGGCAACGTCTGGCAGCAAGCGTAGAAGAGGATTATATGGACATTCCCAACCGACGCGAACGCTATAAGGAGATGAAGAAAAACCCGTGGTTCAATGCTTTGCAGGTAAAATTCGCCTACGCCCTTACTTGTCACAAGACACAAGGCGGACAATGGGAAACCGTCTTCATCGACTCGTCGCTCAATTTGAAGGAAAGCCTCGACACGGGCGATTTGAGATGGCTCTACACCGCACTGACAAGAGCAAGAAAAAAAGTGTATCTCGTCAATTTCAAAAATGAGTTCTTTGAAGAGAACGCCTAAAGCCAATCAAATACGATAATAATTTAATTTTAGACTTAACAAGACACAAAAGTCCAAATAACAAACTTTTACAGTTAATACAATAGTATGATTTTCAACTAATTATAAAATTATTTAAAAAATAAACAAAATTTTTCTTTAAATTAGATACTGATAATACAAAAAAGTATTACCTTTGCATAGTCAAAGAAAGAGAAAAAATGTTTGAGTCATACAATATAATGATAACTCATGCGTTAAAGAAATAAGAGTCTGCCTTAGGCTCTTAGTATGTGGGACACCCTACCCATATACGAAAGTAAACGATGGTTTTAAAGTTTAGTTGTTAAATTGTTTTTTCATTGGTTCACTGCCGTCCTCCCCGGGCGGCAGTGTTTTTTTTGTCAGATGCGCTTGCAACCGATTATTTTGTATATTTGCATAAAATTATGATAGGCAAAAGAGTAATCATCAAACACTAAATATTTAAAAATGAAGAAGTTATTATTATCAGCTCTTGTTATCTTGAGCTTGGTTGGCCGCGTCAAGGCCGACGAAGGTATGTGGCTGCCCATGTTTGTCGAACGCCTCAACTACGTCGACATGCAGAAAATGGGTCTTCAGCTAACACCCGATGAACTTTACAGCATCAACCACAACAGCCTGAAAGACGCCATCGTGGGTTTGGGCAGCGAGCCCCGTCCACGCGGATTCTTCTGCACTGGCGAGATAGTTTCAGAGCAAGGCCTCCTTTTCACCAATCACCACTGCGGCTATGGAGCAGTTCAAAAACTCAGCTCTGTCGAAAACGACTATCTGAGAGACGGTTTCTGGGCAAAGAACTTCAGCGAGGAGCTCCCAGCAGAAGGCATGACAGCCTCCTTCCTCGTCCGTATGGAAGATGTGACAAAGACCATCCTTGCCGAAGTGAAACCCGACATGGACTATGAGGACGGCCAGACAGCCATTGCAGCCAAAATAAAAGAACTCGAAGAGGCCGCTTCTGAAAACGGCAAATACAACCCCGTTATCAAAAGCTTCTTTGAAGGCAACGAGTATTACATGTTTGTGTACCAAGTGTTCACTGACGTTCGTCTTGCTGGCGTAGCCAACGCTTCTATAGGCAAGTTCGGCGGCGACACCGACAACTGGATGTGGCCCCGTCACACTGGCGACTTCAGCATATTCCGCGTCTATGCCGACAAGAACGGCAACCCTGCCGCCTACTCAAAAGACAACGTGCCGTTAAAGCCAAAACACCACCTGCCAATCAGCCTCAACGGTGTGAAGAAAGACGACTTCACCATGATCTGGGGCTTCCCTGGCTCGACAGAACGCTACATGTCATCGCATGGCATCAACTATAACATCAACACCTTCTACCCCATCATAATCGACATCTTCGGCAAACAACTCGAAGTGATGGACAAATATATGCAAGCCGACGACGCCATCAACCTGATGTATGCCGACAACCACGCCAGCCTCGCTAACACTTGGAAGAATTTCATAGGTCAATGCCAGATGCTGCGCAAGAACAAAGTGCCAGAGGCCAAGGTTGACCTTGAGAGAAAATACACAGCATGGGTTAACGCCGATGCCAACCGCAAACAGGAATATGGCAAGGCTCTCCCAGGTTTGAAAGACGCTTACAGCACCCTCACAGAGGTGGCTAAATACATCTACTATCCTAACTTTATTGCCCAATCAGGCGCTATCGGCAACTCACTCACCTTCATGTCATACTATATGGCATGCCAGAACAAGGACAAGCAACAGATAGAGATGACAAAGGAAATGCTGAAAGAGATAGATGTGGATGAGATTTTCGCTGAAAAAGACATCAACGTTGAGAAAGAAACCATGTCGGAGATGCTGAAGCTCTATCGCAAAGCCTTCAAAGAAAGCGACCTTCCTGAATTCTACGCCAACGTCGTTGACAAGAAATTCAAAGGCGACATTGACGCTTTCGTTGACTACATCTATGCCAACTCACCCGCTGCAACCCCTGAGAAGATGAAAGCTTTCATCGAGAAACCCAATGCCAAAACCATCGGCAAAGACTACGCTTACATGGTAGCAGTACAGATGATGGGTTCGTTGCGCGACAAAATAGGTGAATACCGCGAAGCCATGGGTGCTGTTGAAGAATATGACCACATCTTTGTGAAAGGTCTGCGCGAATACTACGCCGCCACACAGCCCGGCAAGAGCCTTTATCCCGATGCCAACTCCACCATGCGCATGAGCTACGGCTCGGTTCAAGACTACCAACCCGCCGACGCTGTGGAATATGACTACATCTGCACAGCCAAAGGCATCCTTGAGAAATACAAACCAGGTGACTACGAGTTTGACGCTCCTAAACGTCTTATTGAACTCATCAACAAGAAAGACTATGGCCGCTATGCTAATGAGAACGGCGACCTCGTCGTGTGCTTCCTCTCGACCAACGACATCACCGGTGGTAACTCCGGCAGTCCCATCATGAACGGCAAAGGCGAACTCATAGGCCTCGCCTTCGACGGCAACTGGGAAGCCATGAGCGGCGACGTGAACTTCGAGCCAAAACTGCAACGCACCATCAACGTTGACATCCGTTACGTGCTCTTCATCATCGACAAGTACGCAGGCGCAACCAACCTTATCAAGGAATTGGACATCCGCGGATGAAAATATTAAGGTACATCAAAAAAAGCCGACCAAATGGTCGGCTTTTTTTTGATATTATCAGGTCAAATCCCCAGAATATTCTTTTTCAAGATACTGTTGCACGTCAAAAAAGCAGTCATGGCAACACCTTGCATTCCGTGAAGCATAAGGTTCTGTCCCGACAGGAAGAGGTTGTTGAAAGGTGTATTTGGCGATAGTATTGTACCCAAAAGGTTTTTGCATGACTTGCGCACACCGTAAGCAGAACCATTAATGGTCCCAGTGTAGTCGCGATAGGTCAATGGCGTGCTGGTCCAGATGCGTTCTATGCTGTCGCACAAACCGTTTATGTATTTGTCGGCAAGGGAGATGCACTCGTCGGCTTTGCGCTGTTTGAAGGCTTTATACTCCTCTGGACGGTGTCCCAAGGTGCTGTCAGCCCATTCGCTTACAGCTTCCCAACTCATGGGTGTAATAAGGTCGATATTGGTGGCAAAAGACGATTCGTCGGCATTGGTGTTGTAGTTGATGAGCATGTTCTGCACTGAAGCATCCTTCCCGTATGAGGTGTGCCACAAGTCATCACTGTTCAAAATGCTGATGTTATGCTTCATGTAAGGTATAGCATCCGGCTTTAACACAAGGTGTGCGGTGAACATTCCAATGGAGTTTTCAATGTTCCGGATGCGACGGCGGTATATGTTGCGAACCTGTTTGCATTCGGGAATGAGGTCAATGGTGAGGGCTGGATGTATTGTGGAGATATAAGTGTCGGCCTCAAAACTCTCGCCATTGGTGCAAATCACGCCTTTGATGTCGTTGTCCTCGTCGCTGACCACAAACTGTTTTATTGCGTGTGATTTCAGCATTATGCCTCCTAAATCCGACAACTGATTAGCGAGATGGTCTATCAAAGCCTTGCCTCCGCCTTTCAAACGATAGGAATGCTGCAGGAACGAATTGAGCGTTTGCAGGAACGAGTATAGCGGCAACTCGTCGGTGAGCTCCGTGGTTAGGCTTTGTCCGCAAAGGACTTTGCGCAGAACGGGATTGCTGAAATGGGTCTCAAGATATTCCTTCGCTGAAACCGACAACAACTTGTTTTCGGAGGCGTTACCGCCATAATGTACTGTCTTGTATATGTTTCTGTTAAGTAGGTTCAGCAGTTCTATCAAATCAACAAGGCCCTGCCGCTGATCAGGGAATTGTCTCGACAGCGTATCAACAAAAGCATCATATCCGCTGCGAATGCTATATGACTGTCCTTCGGTTATTACCTTAAGAAATTCATCATCAAGGGGTTCCCATTGTAGTTTGTCCAATCCGAAATATTCCACCACTGGACGCATAATCTCATTCTCGCCAACGCCTCCAACATAATGAAAACCAGTCTCCAGCTGTTGTCTGTTGCGTTGATATGACTGGAAAGCGCCGCCCAACTGCAACTCTTTTTCCAAGACGCATACTTTTTTGCCCTCTTTGGCCATAATTATGCCACAGGTGAGGCCAGAGAAGCCGCCTCCTATCACTATCACATCGAACTTTTCCATGGCAGTCAGATTATTGTAACTCGGCATCCAACTGTAAACGAATGTCATCAGGATCCCTTGCACCCGTGAGTGCGGCCTTCACGAAAACGCTACCGTTGTCATGCTGTAATTCGGTGGTTAGACGCAGTTTGTCATTGGGGCGTATCACAGCAGCAAAACGGCAGTTCTTTATCGCGGCATAGCGCAGCGACCTGTTTTCCATTGACTCGACGCACTCGCGTATCATCTTAAGTGTCATCACGCCTGGTGTTATGGGATTGCCAGGGAAGTGTCCCTGATACACACAATGGTCGGGAAGCATGGTGATGGCAAGGTTGTTGCCGTCGCTGGAGGTTATTTCGTATAGTTGTTTGTCGTTCATGTTCGGGTCGAGATTTTGCGCCGCTGATATTACACAAACTTGACGGCAGTGCCGTAAACCAAAATTTCGGCGGCTTGATTCATTATGGCGGAAGTGGCGAAACGCACACCTATTATCGCGTCAGCACCTAAAGCCTCGGCTTTTTTTACCATACGCTCAGTGGCCTCCTGACGTGCTTTGTTCATCATGTCGGTATAGCTTTTCAGTTCACCGCCGATGATGCTTTTCAACGATTGTCCGAAATCGCTTATGAAGTTTTTTGACTGGATGGTGCTTCCACTCACCAAGTCGATAACTTCATATTGTTTCCCTTGTATGTTTTCAATAGAATAAAGTTTCATAATTGTTGATGGTTTTTATTCGAAAACTTTCCATTTGTCCTGCCATTCCTTGTAGAAATCGGGCCGGCTGAAGACAGGCTCAAAGTCCTTGTTGACGAAATGTTGTTTCGAGCTGGCCTCTGTCATCAGTTTGCCGTCGCTCTTGCGGTAGAACTTGTAGTCGAACTCGATGACGGCCTTGCGTGAGGGCTTGTAAACTATCTCTATCACCACGGTGTCGCCATAGACAAAAGAGCCTCTGTATGTCACGTTCACATTGACAAGCGGCTCTATATATCCCTTACCTCCCATTTGGGTGTAGCCTATGCCGTATTTTTCGAGGAAAGCCTCGCGTGCTTCCTCCATATATGCCACATAATGACCGTGCCACAGCACATTGAGCGGGTCAAGGTCGTGGAAAGGGACACGTTTTTCAATCGTTGTGGAGAGTATAGCCATTGGTTTCTAGTTTAGTCGGTAAGTTTCATTCTGCAGCTGACAATCACATTGTCATCCAATCTCGTTTCAGCTGAGATCATTGTGATATTGCCCACCTGCGACACTATCTTTATGTCCGTCTTAACGCTGTCGCCAGCCTTGGGCAAAGGGCCATTCATGGAGCAGCGTTTTATGTCGCCTATAAAGCCAACACCCACTTCCTCGCCTGCGAGGCGGTGTTTGAATCCAATGTGTGCGGCGGCAGTTTGGGCTATGTGCTCAAGCATGCCCTCTGCAATCATTCGGCCATCGGCATTCAGGAAGATGTTGTCGCTAGCGATATGCAGTTTCGACCAGCCCTTGTCGCTGTCCTCATACCCGTACTCGCTCACCATCATGATAGGTGGACGCTGGGGTATGAGGGAGGCGATGTCGGTAGTCGTCTTATTGATGGTCGTAGACATAATCGTAGAGGTCAGCAAAGGTCTTGATGGTCGGCAGGTCAGCTGTCTTAATCTCAACGCCGAACTCCTCTTCGATAAGTCCTACCATGTCAACAAGGCTAAGGCTGTCCAAATGCATGGTCTCCTTGATGTTAGCCTCTGGTTTTATGTCTTCTTCATTAACTTCAAATTCTGATGCCAGTACGGTCACCATTTTCTTGATCATTTCTTCTCTTTCCATTGTTCTATTCTTTTATGTATTGTTACTTAATATTTTGATTCCATGTCTCTTATAACAAGTGTCGAGTTGGTTCCGCCAAATCCGAAGCTGTTCGACAGGAATGTGTCGAAGTGGTAGTTGTCCATGCGCTGAGCCGGTATCTTGAGTTTTGCAGTGTCCTCATCGCCGTGGTCGAAGTTGAGGTTGGCAGCGATGAAGTTGTTCTTCATCATCAGGATGGAATAAATCACCTCACTTGCGCCAGCCATCCACATCTCGTGGCCTGTCTGTCCCTTTGTCGAAGTGACGGGCGGCATGTTGTGTCCGAACACTGAGTAGATGGCTTTGGCCTCGTTGGTGTCGCCCACATGTGTCGAAGTGGCATGAGCGTTGATGTAGCCTATCTGCTCGCGTGTAACGCCACTCTGCTCAAGTGCCATCAGCAATGACTTACGTGGACCGTCAACGTTGGGTGACGAGATATGGTCGCCATTGGCCGAGAAGCCATAGCCCAACACCTCAGCTATGATATGCGCACCACGCTGTATGGCCGATTCGTAGCTCTCTATTATCACCGTTGCAGCGCCTCCGCCTGGAACCAGACCGTCGCGGTCGGCATCGAAGGGACGAGAGGCTTTTTCGGGCTCATTCTCGCGTTTCGAGAAAGCACCAATGCCATCGAAACTGCCTATCGAGAAGGGATTGACCTCTTGTGCACCGCCGCATACGATGCAGTCCTGCAAGCCCCACTTTATCAGCAATGAGCCTAATCCTATGGCGTGCGATCCGCTGGCGCAGGCCGCGCTGACGGTCATGTTGATGCCACGCAGCTTGAAGAGGCAGCCGAGGTTCATAGTCACGGTCGAGTTCATCGACTGGAAGATGGCTCCTGAGCCCACAAGACGTGTGTTTTTCTTGTTGCGCATGGTGTCAACGCTCTTTACTACGGCGTCGGCACTGCTGTCGTTGCCGTAGAGGAGGCCGATGTCGTGATGCTCAATATAATCCTCGTCAAGGCCGGCCATCTTCATGGCGTCGGCAGTGGCCATATATGCGTATTGGGCCTCTTCGGGCATGAACACGCGGTGTGCACGGTCAACTATGCCTTTCAAGTCGGGCTGCTTGACGAGTGCCGTGAGACCCGACTCAAAGCCCATCTCTTTGCGAGATTCATCGAATACGATACCTGACTTGCCGTTAAACAACGATTCCTTGACTTCATCAAGGCTTGTTCCTAGGCACGACCAGATGCCCATGCCTGTTATAACTACTCTTCTATTATTATTTATCATATCTATCTATTTTTTTCTTTATAATCCAATATTCAAGTCGTGTATGGCCGATTGGCGTTGTTTGTAGATTCGTTCGGAGTCTTTGTCGTTGACGAAGCGGTAAACTCCGCGCGTCTTGCCCCAGAACTTAAAGTATTTCAACGCAAACCATACGAGCAATGGATAGGCCACAAAATAGGCTATTGCAGCCCACCAGTTGAAGAAAAGTGTGATGATTGTGGGAAGCCACCAGAAGATGGGCAGCGTCGCCAACACTGAAATCGCAAAGTCCCACGTGCTGCGGAACATCACATCAATGGCACCATTTATCTTTTTCTTGTACATCACACGCGGTATGAAGATTACTGGCCATGTTGGTATTGTCAGCAGCAGCAAGGGGAAAAGCACAACCAGCAACAGGCAGCGTAATGCCAGGTTTCCTTTCCCTGGATGCTTGTCAACAACCCAGTCGCGCATTCCTTTGTCGAGAATCTCGGTCTCAACAGCCTGAAGCCTGTCAAGGGCGTCCTTCTTCTCCGGCGCGGCCAACTCTCTTGCCAACAGCTTGTCGGCAAGCTGTTTTTCAGCCAGATTATCGGGGTTGAAGCCGTTTATTTTTGCGTATTCCCTCCCCTTTGGTCCCTGACGCAATCCATCAATAGCAGTATAGTGGTCAAGGTCGGTGATGTTGAGCATGAGGCCGCGTATTTGCTCCTCGACCAGCTCGTTTACTTCGCGTATGGTGCTGCGCGGGTGCTCCTTGTATTTCTCGTAATATGGCGACAGCTTGATGGGAGTTCCGAAACGAAGCACAAAATCGTAGAACGGGTTGAAGTAATTGCCGTAGTGATGGGCAAAAGGCATGATGAAAACTTCTTTCTCAAAGTTCATCTTCTCGGCTGTCTGAAACGCCAAGGTAAGGTATGCCAACGAGAAGTAACCCAACCAACGCTTGTTCTGGTGGCCTGCTTCGGGGAACAATATCAAAGTGTTGCCTTCGCTCATCCATTTTATGGCATCGCTGAAGGTGTTTTTGTTGGCCTCTTTTATGTTCACGCTTCTCTTCTCACCCGAGAGCTCGAAGTTCATGCGGTTTACAGGCAAAAGACCCAGCCAATACAAGAACTCGCCAAAATATTTGTTTGCTTTGAAAACATCGCCTCGTGTCAAGCAGTAAGCTTTTCTGTCGGACAGGGCGACATAGGTGTTCAGCGGGTCCATCATGCAGTTCTGGTGGTTGCCAACCATCACGATGGAGTTACCGTCGGCTGGGATGTTCTCTCGACCGAAATAATATCTATGCGGATAATAATATCGGTTCACAGCCCCAACCCAGTGGCAGAACAATTTATATGAAAAACTTTTTTTTGACATTGCTCGCTATCAAAATAAAGTGCAAAAGTACGATTTTTTCTTTTACCACAACAAAAAAATCAATATACTTACTAATTTCACCCCCCAATTGACCGAAAAACGATTTGAAATGATTTCCTTTGCAGTCTTTTCAAGCGTCATTCTTAAACAACAAAACAAATGTTCTTGTCAAAAAGCGTAATCTCATCATACCAAAATGATTCTGCGTTTCTCTCAATCCATGAACCTTTTTTTTTACTTTCGTTTGGCAAAAAACATTACCTTTGCACAAACTATAAACTTTATGAAACACATTTTTCGTCTATGGTCGTTTGTTGCATTTGTGATGTTGCTTGCCTCATGTGACAAACCGACACCTAAAGTCGTCCTCAGTGGAGCGGCACAGGGGTCTTACTACACCATCACCTATTACGACAAGGAAAACAGGGACTTCCAGTCACAGGTTGACTCCATCTTCGCTCTTATAGATGCCTCCGTCTCGCTTTGGAACGACAGCTCCATCATCACGAAGGTTAACCACAACGAGCCTGTCGAACTGAACCAGGTCTTCATCGATAACTTCAATGCGGCCATTGAGGCGGCTGAGCTGTCGGGCGGACTCTTCGACCCTACTGTTTCGCCTCTCGTAGCCATGTGGGGATTCAGCTACAAGAACAACATCACCCCGACGCAACACAACATCGACAGCATCCTTGAGTTTGTCGATTACCATAAGATCAGCATAGTTGACGGCAAAGTCATCAAGCAAGACGAACGTATCTCGCTTGATTTCAATGCTATTGCCCAAGGTTATACATCCGATGCCATTGCCCATTTCCTGGATGCGCAAGGTGTTGAAAACTACCTCGTTGATGTCGGAGGCGAGATTATGGCACGCGGCCACAAGCCAGACGGCTCGAAGTGGGTCGTGGGCATAGAGAAGCCTGCCGATAGTTTCGACTCTGAACAGATAGTGCAGACCCGCATGGAGTTGACCAATATGAGCCTTGTGACATCGGGCAGTTACCGCAAGTATGTGGAGCGTGAGGGCAAGCGTTATTCGCATACCATCGACCCGAGGACGGGAACGTCAGTCCAACACAACCTGCTCAGTGCCACCGTCTTGGCTGAGAATGCCACCCGCGCCGATGCCCTGGCTTCCATCTGCATGATTATGGGTATGGAGAAATCGCTGGAGTTGATAAACTCACTCGACGGAGTGGAGGCTTTCTACATCTATGTTGACGACAACGAACAGATACAGACCTACGCCACCGAAGGATTTAAGACATTCTGAAAACCCGTAGATTTTCCCCTCTTGAGGGGTGCCGAAGGCGGGGGGAGTTTGTAGATTTTTTAATTTTAGAAAACCATGATCATCCTATTCAACAAGCCCTACGGTGTTTTGAGCCAGTTCACTCCCGAGGCGGGGCATCCTGCCTTGAACGAGTTCGGCTTTCCCGCAGGTGTTTATGCCGCTGGCCGCCTTGACCACGACAGCGAAGGGGCCTTGCTGCTCACCGATGATGGACGACTGATAAAGAAGCTTCTCGACCCAAAGTACGAGCACCCACGCACCTATCTCGTCCAAGTGGATGGCCAGATTACAGACGAGGCGTTGAAGAAACTGGCTAAAGGGGTTGTTATAAAGGGCTATCAAACCAAGCCTTGTCATGCAGAGATGGCCACGCCACCCGATGACCTGTGGGAACGCACTCCACCCGTGAGGTATCGCGCCAACATACCCACTAGCTGGATTCTCATCACCCTCATCGAGGGCAAGAACCGGCAGGTGCGCCACATGACAGCGGCTGTCGGCTTCCCGACATTGCGCCTGATACGCGTGAAGATAGGGAAGCTCACCCTTGAAGGCCTAAGGCCTGGCGAGTGGCGGATGGTGACTGAAACAAAATTCCTTTGATGCCCATCTCACAGGCAGCCTGGACATTATTGGGGTTGTCGTCGATGAATACTGTCTCTTCTGCCTTGACGCCAAAACGATTCAAAGCCAACTCGAAGATGCGGCGGTCGGGCTTCATGACTTTTTCGACACCCGAGATGACCATATCTTCCATCAAGTCGAGCACAGGATAGACATGACGCACCAAGGCAAAGGTCTCCGCCGACCAGTTGGACAATCCAAAAACATGGTAACCATTTGACTTCAAGTCTTTTATCAGTTCTGTCATGCCAGGAATCTGTCCGCCCATCATTTTCATGAAATCATCGTAATACATGCTGATTTCCTTCGCCCATTCGGGGTGTAGGGCTGTCAGTTCGGCTGTGCCTTCGGCAGTGGGTTTTCCATTGTCGTGTTGGGCATTCCACTCGTAGGTGCAGATGTTCGTCAAGAACCACTCTGCCTTGTCAGCGTCGCCGAAATATGGGTCGTAAAGGTAATGTGGATTCCAGTCCAAGAGGACACCGCCGTAGTCGAAGATGATGTTTTTGATCATATATGGTTCGGAGTATAGATATAAGAAAACCCTTGCGTTGCAAGGGTTTTCTTTGTACTCCCGCAGGGGATCGAACCCTGGACACCCTGATTAAGAGTCAGGTGCTCTACCAACTGAGCTACGGAAGCAACCGTTTTGGTGGCGCAAAATTACACTTTTTTCTTATACACAAAATATTTTTTGCCGAAAAAATTATTATTATTATGTAAAACAATATAACTCAATGTGTTACGAATCAATTATATCAAAAATCATTTCGTCTGAATTGCTTTTTTTATACTGACAATGCCGCAAAAATAGTAAATTTGCAAAATAATCTTGCTTGTCAAGCGTTCTGAAAAGTATGAGAGTTGATATTTACGCACATAAGAAGAGTTGGAAGACGGTGCTTGCAGTCCTGGCGCTGCTGATAATAGTGGCGACGTTCTGGTACACCAACCGCCTCGTCAAGTCAATAGCCGAGCAGGAGGTCGCACAGGTGAAGATGTGGGCCGAAGCCATGGAACAACATGCCGATCTGATGCGTTATGCCGAGAAGTTTTTCGGCGACGTGAGCGAACAAGAACAGCTCCGCGTTGAGTTGCTGGCACGTGCCTACCAGCAGGTGCTGGATTTCTCGAACAACAAGGACATGGGGGTCTATCTCGACATCATCCGTAACAACATCAGCATACCGCTCATCATCACCAATGCCAACGGAGACATTATCTTCTCAAACAACCTCCCGGAAAGTCAGCGCGACAAGAAAGTCTTTGACGAAGAGATGAAAGCGGCCTATTCAAAGTTCCCGCCTATCATGATTTCGGAAGGTTTGGATGAAGTGCAGTGGCTTTATTACAACGAGTCGCTGATATATACCGAGTTGAAGTCCGTTGTGGATGAGATGTTTTCGCATTTCATGAGCGATGTGACGCTAAACTCCGTGGGAGCACCCGTCATTGTCACCGACACCACTTTCACCAAGGTCATCAGTTTTGGCAACATCGACTCGTTGTCGATGCAGGACCCTGTCTTTGTGAGCGACCAGATAGCCCTCATGCAGTCGGAACATCAGCCACTCAAGGTCGATTTTCCCGAGATAGGCAAGGTGTATATCTTCTACCGCCTCTCCGACTTGGCGCGTCAGCTTCGCTATTACCCCATCCTCTTTATTGTCGTGGTAGCCGTATTCCTTTTGATTGCCTATATGCTCTTCAGCTATGCACGGCGCTCAGAGCAAAACCAAGTGTGGGCTGGCATGGCGAAGGAGACGGCTCACCAGCTCGGCACTCCGCTCTCGTCGCTGATGGGATGGGTGGAGTTGATGAAGATGCAGGACGAGCCTTTTGTGGGCGTGAACGAGATAGAGAAAGACGTGGAACGGCTGCAGGTCATCGCCGACCGCTTCTCGAAGATAGGCTCGGTGCCCAAGCTGGAGGACACCGACATAGCCGCCCTCTCGCTCGACACCATAGACTATATGAAACACCGCTTCTCGAAGAATTTCACCTTCGACGTGATCCTGCCTGACCATCCCGTGGTGATTCCATTAGTGCCGTCGCTGTTCCGCTGGGTGATTGAGAACCTCACCAAAAACGCCATCGATGCCATGGGCGACAAGGGCACCATCACTTTCGAACTCAAGGAAGAGGGCGACAACGTCATCGTTGACTTCAGCGACACTGGCAAGGGAATGACAAAATCGATGATGGGACAGGTGTTCAATCCTGGCATCACAACCAAGAAACGCGGTTGGGGCTTAGGTCTTACCTTGTCGAAGCGTATCATCAAGGACTACCACAAAGGCAAGATTTTCGTCAAGTCGTCGGCTGTGGGGAAAGGGACAACGTTCAGGATTGTGCTGAATAAGAGTTGACAGTTGGTCAGTTAATAAGTTAATCAGTTGGGAGTTAGAAGTTGTTTATTTGTTGATTTGTTGATTTGTTTATCTGTTTTCTACGCACCCTGAGCCTGTCGAAGGGTTGATGTTTTGATTTGTTTATCTGTTTTTCTGATGCGAGACTGCGAGACACGAGTATCGTTTCAACTTCTATTGCAACTTACCTTTCAATTTCTTATATGTACAGACGCAAAATTTTGCGTCTCTACTTTTTAACTTCTATTGTAACTTCCTTCTTTAACTTCCTCTTTAACTTCATTTTATTACTCCCCGCCGCAAAATTTTGCGGCTCTACTTCCTTCTTTAACTCCCTCTCTGTCTTCTGTCTTCTCAAAAATCACTTGTTCTTCGAAGCTCCAATCGTATATGTCACAGTGGCCTGAAGCACAATGTTGAAATAGTTGTTGCGGTAATCCCAATAGTTACCAGTTCCTTGCTCTGTTTTATTAACCCTTATCGGAAGAATGGAATTCATATAACGTATATTGACGCCAAAGCCGTGACTAATATTAAAATGTACACCCACATTGCCCGTAGCAGAAAAAGGCAACCATTTTGCATTAGTATTAGGAATGCCATCTGTTTCATCGATATAATAAATGAGGTAATCAAGACTAAGACCTATCTCAAGAGTAATAAAGCTAAGGCTTTGCTGTCCAGCACGAAGTTTTGTCAGGCTATACTGGTACATTACGGGCAGCTCAATATAGTTAAGGCGAAGTTTGTACTGTTTCTCATCTGTAACGGTAGAATGCGAGCCGAACATGGAGTATTTCAGCTCCATCTGCACTGCCGAGCATTGTCCGAAAGGCAAGTTTATGAAGCCACCGCCAGTGAAGCCTGCTTGGTGGAAGCCTCCGTAGCCATCGCCGTTAACCTGTGATATCACGCCGCCTGCTATGAGTCCGCCGTTGAACGATTGTGCCATTGCCATCGTGGGCATTACGAGTATAGCTATAACAGCTAAAAATTTCTGTATTCTTTTCATAATCAATCTTTTATCAGTGCAGTATAATGTTTATGCCGTTCCAAAACGTCTTCCACGAAGTTGTATGTCTCGACGCCTCGCAGATAACCGCTTCGGCATAGTGTGTCCCTATAGTATTTAGTTTTTGATTTATTTAGTATGAAATAATCGACGTTGTTGGTCCAGATGTTGGGGTCTTTCTCGTATTTCTCAGCCAGTTTGCGTGCGTCGAGAATGTGTCCCATGCCGCAGTTGTAGGCAGCGAGGGTGAATTTTATTATCTCTGTCGAGTCAGTGATGGTTTCTGGCAGTTTCTCCCTGATGTTGGTCAGCAGTTTGGCTCCTGCTCTCACCTGTTCTTCTACCGACGAAGCGCTGTCGATTCCGTATTTCTCCATCACCACGGGCATGAGCTGCATGAGTCCGTATGCCCCTTTGGAGCTGGTGAGGTCGGGCTTGAAGCGCGACTCCTGATAGATGATTGATGCCAGAAGACGCCAGTCCCAGCCTGTCTCTTTGCCCACTTTCTTGATGGTCTTGTCGTAGGCGGAGATGTGGTCTTGCGGCGTATTGTTGGCCACGAGGGCGTTGTTGCCGCTCTTGAAGTATTTCGCAAAGGTGCGTTTCATGCGGTGTTGCTGGTAGTCGTCGAGCCATTCGTTGACGGCAAGGAGCAGAGAGGAGTCACCGTCGCAGTTGTACATGGCCCAGCCGGTTGGTCTCTCAAAGCTGACGGGCATGGTGATGTCGATGTCGCTGCCGCTGCGCACCGCCACCTTCGCCACGGGTTCCTCTGCGATGGTGAAGTCGATGGTGCCATCCTCGACCATCTGTATCAGCCTCAACGAGTTCATGGTGTCGTTCTCGATGATGGTGATGGTATCGCCTATCTCGTTAGCTATGTTGCGTAGCTGGAGGGCGAGGTATGAGTTTTTGGGCACGTGTATCTCTTTTCCGCCGAAATCAACGGTGGAGCGTATGAGCTGGTTCTCTATCTCGTCGCGTGTCTGCATGCTGTGCCATGTGCGTGGCAAGCGCTGCACGAGAACGCTGCGTTCCATGACGATGGGTGCCGACATCATGAAGCGGGCTTTGTTCTCGGTGGTTGTGCCTATGTTGGTGGCCACAATATCGACGGCGCCCGTCTCGAGCATGTTGAAGCAGGTGTCGAGGTTGTCGCACACCTTTAGTTCGAGGCTGACGCCAAGATCGGAGCAGAGCGAGCTGAGCAGGTCGTACTGGAAACCCGATGGTGTGCCGTTGTACATGTTGTAGTTGATGGCGGCACATGTCGTCACGGCGGTGAGCACTCCTCTGTCTTGTATATGCTCAAGCACGGTCAGGGTGTCGATGACAGGCATGGCGTTGTCGTCCTCCGATACCGTCGGTTTGTTGTCGCAGCCCGCCGCCAAAAGCATTACGGCGCACGATAGTAATATGTGTCTCAGCAGTTTCACCCCGCAAAGATAGTAATTTTTTAGTTGATAGTTGGAAGTTGTATAGTTAGGAGTTAGGATGTAGGATGTTTGAGGTAGGAGTTATGAGGTAGGAAGTGGTGGTTTTGAGTTAGAAGTTAGAAGTTAAAAGTTTGAAGTTAAAAGTTGCGCGAAGCGCAGTGGAGCAAAGTCACGCAAGGAATTGAAATGTGAAAGGCAAAGTTGTTCCTAAACGTGTCATTCCGAAACCTGCATAGGGTGTTGGATTGTGTGAAGAGCAGGTTATCAGGAATCCCCGCCATGGGTGCAGACGGATGAGTGCCCAAAAAGCAGAGAGCCTGTTAATCTGCGGGGACTGGTTTGATTTATGTTGCTTCTGTATTATCACACTTTCGTGAGATGGGCTGAGGGTTGCAAATCTCGAAGAACGGATTGGTGGCATAAAAATGTATTTTCATTTCAATTTGCTTTTCAGTCAATTTTAACGACACTTTTCATGCAATTATCAAACAAATCTTTCTTCTTTTTTGGGACATGATAATATCCGATGCGTATGTTACCTTCGATTAATATGTCTTTCCAATATAGCCCCATTTCATCTTTTCCCTCAAAAATCAAGGTGTCTGGCCATAGTTTATTTTTTTCTTCCCCAAGTAATTCATTAATTGATTTGAGAAGCTCATTGTTTTGAAATCTGAAAGACGATACGCTGTCACTCATTCTAACTATATTTCTGCGATTTGGATTTATGTCATCGTCTGAAATCAAATATATGCAAGTGGATTTATTGTATGTGTAATAATCTCCATAAACAGCATCGAGACTTTCAAAAGAAGTCTTTTCATAATCTTTGGGAATATGTATCTCGTATATTTGTTTTTTCGAGAAGCCGTCTTGAAATATGTAATAGTCAAATTCGACTTTGCATGTTTTTTCTATAAAACACATGGATATGCTGATTATAGAAACTAACAATAGAAATAATGTGTTTTTCATGACATGTGTTTTTATTGATTATAATAACTCCGTTCCGCTGGATTTGAAATCCAGCGGCCTCTGGTTTCCCGGATTTGTAATCCGACAGCAACATCTTTCTCATTTTCTGTCACAGCCCTTTTCCTCGGTGCAAACACCGATTCAGAACTGGGTGATATGGCGGAGCATGTATTCATTTTTAAAACTGCTTTTATTATTCGGAGTACATCTCCTCAAAATTGTAGTTTTTTGGACAAAACCTAAGTTTATAGAAGTCGTATTGTAGCTTATACGGGAAACTGTTTGGCTTGAAATTGGTGCTGAATAAACAGTCTTTCTCAATACTGCTGTGCATCGGCTCCTTGTTTTTTACATAAATCATAATCCATGCACCGTCTAAAACCATCTTTGGAAAGCAGGGAATGCTATCATTTAAGCAATCCCCTTTGTCAGTTAAAACAAAGCCCTCAAAATATTTGTCTATATCATCGTTTAAACTGATATTTTCCGCCTCGACAGGGTCAAGCCGTTCGATGCTGTATGGCTCAATTATAAAACCGTAAAGATGATTGTCTTTGTGATACCACACGAAATTAAAATCATTAAAAGCAATTGAGTAGAGAAAAACAGTATCTGTCTCATTATGGCATTTCTTAATTAATCTGTCTGTGCGTTTCTCTAATCTGTCCGATTTTCTTTCCTCTCTACTGCGAACGTATGTATGGGAACAACAGCCTGTGAAAACTGTGCAAATGAACACATATAGTATTATGGAGATTATGTTTTTCATTCCATTGAATAATAGAATAGAGCACTGCAAATATACAACAAAAAAATCGTGAAGTATAAAAAGGATTATTATCGGTGCATTTGTGTCGGTTCTGGTGCACTCGTAGCGGAGGTCCCGTATCAAGTACGGGACGACGGAAAAAGGGGCGGCAGCGCCTTTCACGCTCATGTGTGGCAGCCATTGCGACGCTTTGCGCCTTGCGTGTCCCGTCCCCCTCTCAGAGGGGTAGGGAAAGTTTTAAAGATTAAATTGTTGATTTACAAAATATTACATCAACTCCCCCGCCTGCGGCACCCCCTCTAAGAGGGGGACATTTCTGCAAGTGCCCTGCGGGCAAAGATTTTGCTCGATTTGTTTTTATTTGTTCGATTTCTCGCGCAACGACTACTCTTGGTGCACCCGTGGCGGGGGTCCCGTATCATGTACGGGACGACGGGAAAAGGGGCAACAGCGCCTTTCACGCTCACGTGCGGCAGCCCTTGCGTTGCATAAAACAAAACGAGGCGGGTTTTTGCCCCGCCTCGTTGCAAGCAGATTTGGAAGTTAATATTAAAGTGTTTATTGTTCGGCTATTCTCACGTTCTTCACCTCCCATGTGGCCGAAGCGCCGTCGATGCTGAGGTAGCGGAATGCTATGCGGCAGTTGGAGGTCTTGAACTCGGCGGGTATGGTAAGTTCGCCCGAACTGACGTATTGCCATGCCTGTGTGCCGTGCACCACGCCTGTGAGTTCGGTCCATTGGGCTCTATTGTGCGGGGCACCACCGTTATAATCGTTGCTGACATACACCTTATAATATCCTTCGTTGACACCCACGTTCATCACGTTGGCGTTGCCGCGTGCATGGTCGAAGGTGAGGATTGGATTTGTGCTGTTGCTGAGGTCAACGGCTGGGCTGATGAACCAGTCTTCGTTGGCGTATGACGTGCCGCTGTCGTAGCCGTTCATCACAGCACCATACTGGCTGCTGAAGGTCCACTTCTGGCTGCCTGTCACGCTGTATTCTGTGAAGGTGTTGAAGCTGGCCTGGGTGAGTAAGGTCTCGTAGAGGTAGTCTTCGTGCACGATGTCGGGGTCGGTGCCTATGCCGTTGCCGTCAATCTCGGCATAAACGACGTTCTTCATTGCTGCCACGCTGAAGTAGCTTTCCAGTGTGCCGTAAAGCAGAATGTGTTTCTGGAAGTTGCCCGGGTTGTCTTGCAGATTGACTCCGTTGCGTATGTCACCTCCTGGGAGCTGAACAGGGATGCATTCGCTCTCCGTGTTGGTGTTGGCGGCTTTTCCGACAAGTATGTTGCTCTTGATGTTGGCGTTGGCGTTAAAGGTATAGACGTTTTGGTTGTTGTCAGTCGAGACGAAGCCCACTATGTAGCCAGTCACCCAGTAGTAGTTGCCATCGCTGGCAGTGTGGTTGAGGAGCATCACGTCGGTAGCGGTGTATGGGTTGTTGCGTGTGCCGTCGCCTTCCAGCTGTGTAGGCGGTGGTGTTGGAGGTGTCACGCCGCCAGGCTCGCCTTCTTGTACTATGATGCTTTGTATCTCGAGGCTGCCGGCCTTGTCGTTGGTTGAGACGTATTTCACTGCCACGACGACGGTCTGACCTATGAACTGGTTGAGTGAGGCCTCAGCTGTGTTGAAGTCGGTCCAATTGTTGACTTCCACCCATGTCATGGGCACCTCAGTCCATGTCGCCGTTGTCGGGTCGCTGCCGGCCTCATAGTCCGACGAGACTTGTACTGTGACATCGCCGCTGTTGAGGTTGTTGAAGTGGCGTGCTATGTAGGTGACGCCTATCTTGGCTTTTTGCACGTCGGTGATGGCGACGGGAGCCGAGATGAGCCAGTCTTCGTTGGCGTAGTTGTTGCCAGTGGCGTTCTCATAGCCGCTCATGCTGGCGGTGCTGTAGTCGATGACCCATTCCTGGTCGCCTTCCACGCTGTAGGGTGTGTAGGTGCCGAACGATGTGCCGAACGACTGGAAGTAAGGCAGTGTCTGCACTTCGCCTGGGGTGGGGTTGTAGCCTTCAAACTCCAGCTCATGGACGGTGCGGAGAAGCAGCTGCCATGTGGAGTTATATACAGAGGCTATAGCAATGAGGTTTCCAGATCCCTGAGGGATGGAGTCCTTGGCGAAGTTGGCGTAGTTACTTGTGCGGACGATGACGCTCTGTGTCGGGTTGGTGGGGTCAATGAGTGTGCGGTTGCCCGAGGCGTTGAGGTCGGCAAAGACGCCTTTCTCGCCGAACATCACATTCTCCAGACGGATGAGCTGTGCCGTGTGATGGCCTGCCAATATGTTGGCTATAGTGGTCAGTTCTGGCTCTATAGGCACGTTGTTGGCAAGGATGATGATGTGTCCGTCGGGACCGAAACCCGAGAGTTGTGGCAAGTTGTTATACTTCATGTAGGTGACACCTTCGAGATAGACGCGGATGGAGTCGCCGATGCGCACGCCGCTGGTGGCGTCGAGATGCAGCTCGAGGGCGGCACCGGTGGCTCGGTCTTGTATGAAGGCCTGTTTGTAGAGGTTGCCTGACACCTCGTCGGCGGTGACGATGCCATAGACAGAGGCGCTGTCGTTGAAGACGGTACCCGACTCCATGGCGAGGATGTCATCGATGGTATAGACAGTGCCTACCGGTATGTTGGCGATAGGCGGCACGTCGTACTCTTTCCTGCACGACATGAAAGCTAGCCCGATGAATGCAAAGAGGGCTAATGTTTTTATTGACTTTGACATAATGTTATGTATTTTTCGCATAATTATTTGTTAGTTATTTGGTTACAACTATCTTTTCTGTTCTCGCAAATCCTTTTCATAATGCTGGGTTTTATTGGCTAATGGCTTTTTCTTAATGTCTCACTGTTACGCTCACGAAGTAGTTGATGCCTTGGAGGTAGGTATATTTGTTGGGGAACATCTCGGGGTCGTTGGCGTTGAAGCGAAGCTGCTCAAAGCCGTAAAGTACCACTGTCTTGTTGTTGGTGAGGTTGCACATGTTGAGGTTGATGGCCACGTTGTAGCCTTTGAAGGTCCTGGAGTAGCCTGCCGAAAGGTCAAGGGTGAACTGGTTGTCGAGCTTGCTCTGGTTGAGTGCCTGGGGAACGCGGATGTCGTCGGCACTATAGTGTGTCATGCCATATTCGGTGTGGTTGTATGGGTTGACGTCGAAAAACATGTTGTCGAAATAGTTGCCGTTGACGCTGATCCAGAAGTTGTATGGCGAGTTGTAGCGCAAACCGAGTGTCACGGCCGTCTCGGGACCGCCTGCCACGTGGTAGTTCTTCAGATAGACGGGCTCGTTGCTGATGTAGGCAGTGGCGGTGTTGTCGTCATAGACCGAGAACAGCGGGCGGTTGGTATAGACGTGGGTGCCGTGGGTGGCTGCCAGCTGCAGTGTCAAGGGTGAGATGATGTCCCACTCGAAACCAAACTCTACACCGATGCTCTTCTGCTTGATGTCGGTCATGACGAAGTTCACATATTCGCTCTTGTAGTTGTTTCCTTCGGCGGAGGAGCCGGTGAAGACGTTCTCACAGTAGAAGCTGCGGTTCCATATCAGGTCGGAGTAGCGGTTGTAATAGCCCGCGAGTTTCATCCTGACCTTCTCGTAGCGCATTTGGTAGCTTAAGTCAGTGGCGAACACCTTCTCGGTTTTTATGTTATCAGTGACAAGAGTGTTGCGTGTGCGTGGCGATACATAGATGTCGCTGAAACCAGGAGCATGGTGTTGGTACGACACATTGGCCGAGATGTAGTTGCGTCCGTTGATGGCGTATGTCACGCCGCCTTTCACTCCCGGCTCAAGGAAGGTGTTGTGCTGTTCTTTGTTGGGCACTACCACGTCGCCATTGACGGTGTGTATTGTTATGGTGCGGTCGTGTTCGGTGCCGTATGAGTTGTTGGCGAAGGCTCCTGTCTTGTAGTTGCCGAAACGCCAGATGTCGGAGAGAGCGAAACTCAGACCTGCGTACATGTCGAAGTGGCCGACGTTGTAGTTTATCGTTGCCCAAAGGTCGAAGTAGTTGCGGTTGGCTATGTAGTCGTAGTTGAAGATGTCGCCTTTGTAGGCCACGTGGTTGGTGTTGAGCAAGTTGGTCTGATACTCGTCGCTTTCGAAGTTGTCGGCATATTTGTTGATGTCAACATAGAAGTCGCCGCCGAGCAGGTCGTATATCTCTTCATAATAATGTGTCTTGGAGATGTTGAAGTTGAGTCCTGCAAAGAGGTGGAGGTTGGGTTTGAAGTCGTGTTTGAGATAGGTGGCCAGTCCGCCTTGGTTCTTATCGCGATGGCGTTCGGCGATGATGTATTTCGATGCTATTCCCGTGATGGAGTTGCCTTCAGTGCCGTTAGCGTTGTTGACGGTGACCAGGTGTCCTACATTGGCCATGTAAAGGGCGTCCCAGTTTATCTGGCATACGCTTGGGTCTTGGTTTTGCCAAGCCTCAAGATGGTCGAGATATTCTTGTGTGCTGCTGGCGTTGTTGAGGTAGTAGCTTGGCAGGTTGCGGTAGTAGTCGGGACGTGGGTCGGGGGCCTCACCCCATTCGAGTGTTGTCTGGCCGTTCTTGCCGAAGAGATAGTATGCCGTTGTCGTCAGAGAGGTCTTGTTGGTGGGGGTCCAGTAGTGTGTGAGTTGGAACACGGGTTGGTGTGTGGTGTTTATGCGTGCGTTGCGTGCCACGAGTTTGCCGTCGCTCTGTGTCTGATAGCCCCAGTTGGGGTTGTAGAAGTTGGTGCCGACAAGGTCAAAGGCCTCCTGTACCACAGGCGAGGCTCCTCCTTTCTCGGTGGGAGCGGCGAAGACGGTGAGGTTGAGGCTGTGCTTGTCGTTGAAGCGTTTCTCGCCCGACACGAAGTAGCTTACGCCCCTGAAGAAAGTGCCTTCTATGTAAAAGCCCTTGTGGGAAAGACGTCCTGAGGCGGCCACCATCAAGGCCCATCCCTTGCTGTTCATGCCTGTGGCATACGAGGCCATCACGCGATGGTGGTACGAGCGGTTGGAGTTGGCGTAGCTCACCGACCACTGCGGGCGGTATAGCGAGGCTCGGGTGCTTATGTTGGTGCTTCCGCCGATGTTGCCGAAGCAGGCTTCAGAGATGCCCAACCCATCGATGACGGTGCTGTTGCGCATGGCGTCGTTCAGGCCGCCCCACATCGAGAAGACGGCACGTCCCGACTCGCAGTCGTTCATGCGTATGCCGTTGATGAGCACGTCGGCATATTTGGCGTCGTTGCCTCGCTTGCTGAAGTGCATTTGTCCGAACTGGAACGAGGCTATCTTGCTGAACACGTCGAGCGACGAGTGCAGCAACGTGCTCACATCATTCGACGAGACCGACGACTCGTCGTAGTCGGTGTCGAGCACAATCACCGTTGGACTTTCCTCAAGGACATCGATGTTTGTGGTGTCGGCTTCCTGTGCCATGACATTGTAGGCAAACAGCGTTGCGGTAATTAGTAAAAACAGTTTCTTCATATATCCAGTATTATATTTTCCTTAAAAAAACACTCCATTGTAAACTGCAAAGTTATTAAATAAATGAAAGGTGCTTCCCTATTCTCAAAAAAAAGTTTTCCAAGACGCAAAAAGCACCGCGGCTGCGGTGCTTTTACTTCTAACTTCCAACTGACCAACTCTCAACTTATTCTATCACCATCTCGAAGGGCATCCTTGCCTGGATGGGCTCGTTAGCATTGACAAGGTTTTCAATGGCTTTGAAATAATTATAATAGCCGCCAAGTTTTTTCTTCATCACGGCATCAATCTCATTGGTTGGTTTTGTCATTTCCATAATCTTCTCCATCATACTCTTCTGCTTGGGCAGCTCAGTGATGCTGTATTCCTTTAGTTCGGCCTTCTCTGCTGCGTAGGCTATGGCGTCTTCCATGCTGCCCAGCTCATCGACGAGGCCTATCTCGAGTGCGTCGCGGCCCGACCACACACGGCCTTGGGCTATGCTGTCGACGTAGCTCTGGCGCAGGTTGCGGGTCTTGCCTACCAACGAGGTGAAGTCGTTGTAGGTCTTGGCAACGCTCTCGTTCAACTTGGCCATCTGGAAAGGTGTCAGAGGATGTGAGAGGCTGCCGAAGTCAGCGTTGGCGTTGGTCTTGGCCACATCGAAAGTGAGTCCAACCTTGTCGGTGAGGAGCTCCTGTGCGTTGGGTATCACGCCGAACACTCCTATCGAGCCTGTCAGGGTGGTGGGTTGCGCGAAGATGCGGTCGGTGTTGGTCGAGATCCAGTAGCCGCCCGATGCAGCATAGTCGCCCATCGACACGATGACGGGTTTTTCCTTCTGTGCAAGCTCAATCTCGCGGCGTATTATCTCTGATGCCACGGCGCTGCCGCCGGGTGAGTTGACACGCAACACTATGGCTTTCACATTCTTGTCGGTGCGAGCCTTGCGGATGGCCTTAGATGTGGTCTCAGAGCCTATTGAAGTGTCATCACCGTCGCCGCCTCTTATCTCGCCTATGGCATATACCACGGCAATCTTGTCTTTCTTCAGATTGTTGTCTTTAGAATTCAAGGCATAATCAGCATTGCTTATGCAGTTTATCTTCTCCGTCGAAGTGAGTTCCTTCAGGCGGTCGATGACTTCGTCTTTATATGCGAGACGGTCAACAAGTTTGTTCTCCAAAGCCTTGTCTGCCGAAAACATTGTCTCGAGGCTGTCGGCAATTTGGTTGAGTCTCTCAGGGCTGATGTTGCGGCTCTTGCTGATGTCGTTGACGATGTCGCTCCACACCGAGCCGAGCAGGGCCTCCATTTGCTCTCTGTTGGCCTCGCTCATCTTGTCGAGGAAATAAGGCTCCACGGCGCTCTTATAGCGGTTGTTGGGGCCTCTCACTATCTGCATCTCGACGCCGAGTTTCTCAAGCACGTTCTTGTAGAACATCAGCTGTGTCGACATGCCATGAAAATCGAGCATACCGTCAGGATTGAGCATAACCTCGTCGGCAACGCTGGCAAGGTAATATGCGCCTTGCGAGTAGCCTTCGGAATAGCTGATGATGAACTTGCCCGACTCCTTGAACTCAAGGAGCTTGTCGCGTATCTCTTTCAACATAGCCGACGATGCACCTACGCTGCTCAGGTCAAGGTATATGCCATCGATGTTGGGGTCGTCGGCAGCAGCGTTGAGATTGCGTATGATGTCGTTCAGGCCGCTGTTGTCGGTGGCCTTGATGCCACCGCCCATGAGGCTGTTGAGGTCGAAGTTGAGCGCATCGGAAGGAGTGCGGTCGTTGACATCATAGTCTAACTTCATCTGCAACACTGTGTGAGGCTTCACCTCGACAGTTTCGCCGCTCGACATGGAGGCGATAGAACTCGCACCTATTATAATTGTAAGGAACAGCATAAAAGCTATCACCAAAAGCGTCCCAAAAAACGAGGCGAACATGATTTTGAAGAATTGTTTCATAAGTCTATTTTTGATTGGTTTCTGACGGCAAAGGTACGTATTATTTTCAAAAAAATACCGAAGTGGTTCTTTAATTTAGTATTTTTGTAACCTCAATCAAAAAAGTGTTATGTCGAAGGTCTATCTTTTGCTGGGTTCAAACATGGGCAATCGCTGCGAACTTATCTCGCAGGCCTGCGACATGATTAATGAGCGTTGCGGCACGATACTTTCCCGCTCTCCCCTTTTCGAGTCGGAGCCGTGGGGCTTCAAGGCCGACATCTGGTTTGTAAACCAAGCCGTGGAATTGAAAACAGACAAAGACCCGTATCTGCTTATGCTCATACTGCTCAACATTGAACGCGAGCTGGGCCGCCGCCGCAACAGGATAAAGAAAGGCTATGCCTCTCGCACCATCGACATCGACATGCTTTACTTCGACAAGCTCATCACCACAACACCAGAACTAATACTGCCCCACCCAAGACTGCATGAGCGCCGTTTTGTGCTCGAGCCCCTATGCTGCATAGCTCCCGAGTTGGTTCATCCTGTTTTGAAAATGACTCAGCAGGAGTTGCTGGAAAGATGTCCCGATAAATCTTGCGTAAGACTTCTGGAATAATTGTGACTATGACGCTGACTATGACTATGACACTGACTATGACACTGACACTGACCTTGTGTCACGCTGTCTTGCGTCTCGCGTCTCGAAGTCTCGCGTCAAATAAACGAATGAACAGATAAACAAATCAACAACAAATGCTCCACAACTACATCGCCATAGAAGGAACAATAGGGGCCGGCAAAACGTCGCTCGCCAAGAAGCTGTCTGACGACTACAACGGCAACCTCATCCTTGAGGAGTTTGAAGAAAACAAGAACCCCTTCCTGCCCAAGTTCTACACCGACCCGTCGAAATACGCCTTCCAGCTCGAGATGACTTTTTTAGCCCTACGCTACCAACAGCTGAAAGACAAACTCTCCACCCTCGACATGTTCAGCGACTTCGTGATAGCCGACTACTATGCGGCCAAGTCACTCATCTTCTCGCGCAACAACCTGCAGGAAGACGAGTACGAGCTTTTCACACGCTTCTTCGGAATAGTCTTCTCATCTATGCCAAAACCCGACCTGCTTGTGTATCTATACCGCGATGTGGAGCACCTTCAACAGAACATCAGGAAACGCGGCAGAAGCTACGAGCAGAACATCTCCGACGAATATCTCGCCAACATACAACAGGGCTATATGGAGTTCCTCCGACAGCAGCAAAACGAGATGAGCATCCTGCTAATTGACACCAACAACATTGACTTTGTTGCCAACGCTGCTGACTATCAGCGTATTGTAGAAGTCATCAATCAACCTTATTCCATAGGGATACACAGAGTGATTATCTGAGACTATAATTTCACTACTTTGTACGACGATATCCCATTTCTAGTGACAACCTGCAACACATACTGACCGTTACTGAGGCTTCCCATGTCAATTTGTGAATTATTTCCGCCTACAACTGACTCGTAAACCACCTGCCCTTGCAAGTCCATAAGTCGGATGCTTTGCATGCCTGCGGCCGAAATGTTGACCACATTTTTGGTCGGGTTGGGATATATTTCGGTATTGTTGGCAACGTCGTCAATACCTTCTGTCACATATACAATTGTCTCTGCCATGGCAGTGCAGCCATTCTCGTCAGTAACGACGACTGAGTAGGTGGTGTTCTCTGTCGGTGAAACGCTTATACTCTCACCTGTCTCGCCGTTGCTCCAGACATAACTCACGCCTCCTTCGGCTGTCAAAGTGGTCTCACCTCCTATCTCAATCTGTGTGTCACCAGTGATGCTTGCTGATCTGGCCAACTTCGTAAAAGTGCAGAAAATACGTGAAGAACAAGGACTGAAAGTACCGAAGATGTCGTATCACCTTGTGTTCACAGGCAGTCCCGGCACCGGAAAGACCACTGTAGCGCGCATCGTGGCACGCATATACAAAGACCTTGGCATTCTAAAGAAAGGCCACACCGTCGAAACCGACCGTTCGGGACTTGTGGCGGAATATGTTGGTCAGACAGCCGTTAAAACCAACGCCATCATAGACTCAGCTCTCTACGGTGTGCTTTTCATCGATGAGGCTTACGCTCTTGTGCCAGAAGACGGCAAAGGCGGCGATTATGGACAAGAAGCCATCTCAACACTCTTGAAGCGCATGGAAGACGACCGCGACAAGCTGGTTGTCATAATCGCCGGCTACACCGACGAGATGCAGAGATTCATCAACTCGAACCCGGGTCTGCAGTCGCGCTTCAACCGCTACATCAACTTCCCCGACTATACAGCCGACGAACTTGTACAGATATTCCAGTTGCATGTGCGCAAAAACCAATACACCATGGACACTGAAGCCACCGAACACCTAAAAAAAAGGATGGAATACGCCGTCGCCCACAAAGACCGCAACTTCGGAAACGGACGTTACGCACGAAACGTCTTCGAGAAATCCATTCAGAACCAAGCAAACAGGGCAAGCAAGATGAAGAATCCCACAAGCGATGACCTGAGCCTTATCACCAAGGATGACATAGAGAAAGAATTCAACTCGACAAAATAAACTAAAAACCAGCCGTTTATAAGTTTTTTTTATCATCTAGGATGATTTTTTTCGTACAAAACACTTGACAGATAAAAAATAATGCTTAACTTTGCAGCACAAAGAACTTTAAAAGATATGAAAAAATCTGATGCCATAGAAACCCTGAACGACATTAAAGAGATGATGGAACGCTCATCGAAGTTCAAAGCCATCAGCGGGCTGTCGATTATTATAATAGGTGTGTTGGCCTCGCTAGCGGCTGCATACATTCATTTCTTCATAGGCGACTACACTATCGACACACCCCACAAGATGCGCATAACGGTGATTATAGCGGTCAGCCTGCTCGTCGTCTCATTCCTTACGGTGATGTTAATGTCGTGGGCAAAGGCAAAGCGCCTGCAACTGAGGTTCACGCTTGACAGCACCCTGAAGCGGCTTCTCATCAACTTCTTCGTACCGCTCTGCGCCGGAGGTTTGTTCTGCATCGCCTTGATCATGCAGCAACACTACGGACTGACATCATCAGTCATGCTGATATTCTATGGCCTCGCACTCATCAACAGCCAGCAATACACCTACAAGATACTCAAATACCTGGGCTATGCCGAGTTGGTATTAGGCCTTATAGATTGTTTCCTAGTAAATTACGCCTTGCTGACATGGTTCATCGGCTTTGGTGTACTGCATATCGTGTTTGGAATCATCTTCATTATCAAATACGGGAAAGGAGGCAAGTCATGATACCCGGTCTTGAAGGTTTGAACAAGGCTTTCGAGAGCAAGATACGATTGGGTATCATGTCGGTGCTGATGGCCAACGAGTCGGCTGACTTCACCACGCTGAAATCGCTGCTCGACCTCACCGACGGCAATCTGGCCAGCCATGCGCGCAGCCTTGAGGAGCTTGGCTACATACAATGCGAGAAAAGATTCATCGGGCGAAAGCCAAACACAAGCTATCTCATCACCGACAAGGGACGCGCTGCATTCACGGCACATGTGCAGGCCCTCGCCTCTTTCTTGAACAGCCAACAATAACTATATTTTTTTGTCTTTAAACTTTGTAATACAAAGTACTTTATAAATATTAAACAATCAAAAATTCAAAATCATGGAAAACGAAATCAAAAACGAGATCGAGATCACAGGAATAGTGACCGAGACAAGCAACAGTGTCAACACTGACAAAAACAACAATCCCAAAAGCCAAAGGAAGAGCAAGTTTTCAGGCCCAGGCGTAAAAATCTTCATCATCATTGCGATGTGTGTCGGCTTCCTCATTCCACAATTCATCATCCAAGGCCTTGTCAGTGACAGGGAATGGACAGAACGGAACGCAGGATCGGAAATCAAGGACAAATGGGGCAAAGAGCAAATCATTCAAGGCTTGGACCTCATCTTCACCCTTCGCGACACGGTAGTAAAGCCAAGCGACAACCATACGGAATGCTACTACGATTACGAGTACATCTCGCCTGAAATAGTCAACATCAGCGGCGATGTAAAGACAAGCCAGCTGAAACGCGGAATCTACGACTTTACTGTCTATGAAACGGAGCTGAAAATAGAGGGAGAATTCAAACTGCCCGACAATTTCAAGGCCAAAAACGGATATGAGATTGACCAATCAGAGACCGAAATCAAGCTTAGACTGAACCAGACGCACGGCATCTGCGAAAAGGTCATAATCGACATTGACGGCGAAAAGATACCGATGGAGAAAGTATCGGGAGTGGCCAGTCTGACATGCAAAACCGACATGAGCAAGCTTTTTGAGGGAGAGACAAAGAAATTCAGCATCAATTTGCATTTCAAGGGATCGGAAAGTCTATACTTCAGGCCCATGGCCAAAACTACAAACATCGCACTTACCTCAAACTGCGTGACCCCTAGTTTCAACGGAGACTACCTGCCCAACGAGCGCAACGTCACCAAAGAAGGATTCACAGCCTCGTGGAACGTGTTTGACGACTACATCAACCAGAGCGAATACAGCTTCGGTGTGGAGCTTAAAGTCCCAGTGGAACAATACCAGCAGACGGAGCGTGCCGTGAAATACGCCTTCCTGATAATACTCCTCACTTTTGCCGCAGTTTTCTTTATGGAGATGCGAAAGGCCAAGCCCGTACATCCAATCCAGTATCTTCTTGTAGGTGTGGCGCTCATCATCTTCTACCTGCTGCTTCTCTCGTTCTCAGAGCATATCAGCTTCCTCCTCTCCTACATCATTGCCAGCGTGATGACGATAGGCCTCATCACCGTGTTCATGGCATCGGTGTCGAAAGACATGAAGACAGCCTTGGGGTTAGGCGCTTTGCTGACTACAATTTATTTCTTCATCTACATCCTTCTGCAACTTGAAACCTACGCGCTGTTGGCAGGCAGCATCGGAATATTCATCGTACTAGCCATAGCCATGTACGCAACACAAAAGATTGACTGGTACAAGAAAGAGGAATTAGAATAGTAATCCAACAAAAAAGCCCCGCTTGAGCGGGGCTTTTTTTTGTTAGCGTTTCACAACCTTGTGCAAAGATGTACCGCTTGGCGTCTTGACCTGCAGCATATATATACCTTGGGCAAAACCGCTCATATCGATTACGGCATTGTCACCGCCATCGAGTGACTCGAAGACTGTCATTCCGCATATATCCGAGACACGTATGCTGATGATGCCTTCGGCAATGATGTTGACCACATTCCTGGTAGGATTAGGATACACCATGACATTATCGGCAAGCTCCTCCACTCCATCCACCGACACTGTGACTTCCGCTGTAGCGGTACAGCCGTTGGCATCTGTGCCTGTAACAATATATGTCGTGGTCTCGGCAGGAGTCACGGTGATACTCTGTGTGGTTTCACCTGTGCTCCATACGTATGTCAAGGCACCTTCGGCTGTCAAGGTGGTCTCTCCTCCAAGTACTATCTCAGAATCACCGTTGATGGTGACTACCACAACGGGTATTGTAAGATTTAAGGTCTCAACAAGTGGGCAACCTGCAGATGTTGTCGAGTTGTAGTGATAAGTTCCACTCTGTGTATAGGTCTGACCATGCCATGTATAGCTGTCACAAGCCGTCTCGGTGATGGTCTCCTCACCGCTGTTGTTGATAGTCAGCACAATGGTCTCAACAAGCGGGCAACCTGCAGTCGTTGTCGAGTTGTAATGATAAGTTCCACTTTGAGAATAGGTTACTCCATGCCATGTATAACTGTCGCAGGCCGTCATAGTGATAGTTTCCTCACCGCTGTTGTTGATTGTAAGATTCAAGGTCTCTGTTAAAGTACAACCATTGGAAAGGTCGGAGATATGAGTATAAGTGCCGCTTGTGCTATAGGTCTCTCCATACCATTCATACTCATCGCACTCTGTAACAGCAATGTTCTCTGTCTCACTCTCGTTGATAGTCAGCATGAGAGTCTCAACGAGCGGGCAACCAGCAGACGTTGTCGAGTTGTAGTGATAAGTTCCACTTTGAGAATAGGTCACTCCATGCCATGTGTAACTGTCACAGGCCGTCATAGTAATGGTTTCATCACCGCTGTTGTTGATAGTCAAGACAAGGGTCTCATGACGCGGACAACCGTTTGCAGTCACAGTATCAAAAGTCAGGGTCTGGCTTTCTGTGTATGTTTGGCCATGCCAAATGTAGCTGTCACAGGCGCTGACTGGATCAAGAGTGACATCCTCTGAATTGTTTATTGTCAAGTTGAGGTGTATGACGCTGTCGCAGCCAACAGCGTTGGTAGTGGTGTAGGTTGCAGTGCTGTTGCTACTGGTGTAAGTCACGCCGTTAATCCATGTATAGCTGTCGCAGGCGGTGTGAACATCGGTGCTTGAGGTAGGATTTTTAATTGTCAAATAGAGTGTTTCTATACGCGGACAACCCGCTGACGTAGTTGTTTCATAAGTGTACTCACCCGATATGTTGTATGTCTGTCCGTGCCATGTATAAGACACGCAGGAACTTTCGGTATATTCCACCATTTCAGGGTCAACAAGTTGGTAGTTGGCTGTCAACTCTTTGTCTGAAGTCACCTCAAAGCTGTATGTCTCGTTTTCGCTCACCACCTCACCCGATTCTGTCCAATTGAGGAATGTGTAACAAGCCGATGGTGTCGCTGTCACGGTGCATGTCTCGCCTTCCTCGTATGAGCCGTTGCCCGTCGTGGTGCCGCCATCAGTATAGTTGGAGACTGTGGTAACGGTATATTCCGCCGGTGCGGCAGCACAACTGCCCTTGGCATAGAAGGTGATGTTGTTAGTATTGGTAGTGCCTGTATAGAACGAGCCATTACTATAGAACAGATAATAAGTTGACGAGCCGCCTCCCCATGTGCTTGATGCGCTTTGGCTTATTCCCGACGACGTTATTGTCCAACGGTTGTTGGCACTCTGCGACGCCGACCAGGTGACGGTCCTATTGCCATAGCCGTATCCGCTTGTGCTTCTTGTCAGATAGTAACCGTTATATGAAATGTAGTATTGGTTCGTCGTGCCAGTCGACACAAGAGTGTATTGCGAAGGAATCATGCCTTGTTCAACGGAGAAGCCGTTATCAGTGGGGGTGATCACGACAGACGAAGTGCTTGCAGTACCACCACTGTGTGTCGGCATAACAATATTAGCTCCATTGACATAACCCAACACATAGTTGCCAGCTCCTGAAGGCGTTGTCAAGTCAAAACAATCCATCGCGCAACTTCCGGACGGAGTAAGATAGACATCGAGGTCAATCCTCTGGCCGTCTGATAAGGTGACATCGACATATTCGGTGCAATAGCCCTCCTTGGAGAATACAAAAGTGTAGCTACCTCCTTTTATGGGTCGGTGGAAGTCGCCCACATTATGGCTCGTCACCGATGACCCGAGAGCGTCGTGGTTCTGCACGACTACACTGACTCCCTGTATGGTTTCGTTAGTCTGGCTGTCTCTGACAACGCCGTGAACACCTCTCAAACACTGCTCCATATAAGACAGCATGCTATTGTGGTTGTAATTCCAAAAGTTAGGTAGATTCGAGGCCGAAGGTGTCTTTGCAGTGGAGCACTCCACGGTGATTTCCCTGCACTGGCCATAATAGTTCATATAGTCTTGACGACTACCCGTGATTGTGTACCAGGCATATCCGTTGGTGATGCCATTCGTATAAGTGTCGGACATATACGATGAATAGACAGCTCTTGCCTTGCTTACATACTCAAGGCTGACCAGTCTCCACCACGCGTCATCAGGATGCGTAGGCTGATATGTATCCCACGGATAGTTCATCACCTCGGCACCGCCATGATAGTTGGCAGCCATGGTAAAGAGGTATTCCTGCGCCAGATTCATCATCCACTGGGTCTCATTCTGATAGGAACTTGCTCCATCGGGATGAGGCCCATCGTCAAAGTCAGGAAAATGGCGGTTCAGATCAACGTTGTTGCCATTATAGCGCTTGGCACCGTTTACCGTGTTGTTTCCTCCGTTGTATGTACCATCGGGATTGGTATTAGGAAAGATGAAGATATCAAGGCTGTCAAGCAGGTTCAGAATACGAGTGTCGTTGCTTGTGTTGAGTTCCTCGATGAGACGTAGCATCAATATCATACCCGTCACCTCATCGCCGTGCATGGTAGAACTGTATAAGAACTTGGGCTTACCGTCAGGTTGGCCGTTATTAAGCCTTATTCCCAGTATTCTTCGATGGTTTGATGTGGTCAGAGTTCCCAAATCGACAAGCTCACAATGTCTTCCGCTGGCTGTCGACGACGGAAATCCCTCCATCATCGCCACATACTGGTCGTATGTCAGATAAGAGTCCCAGGCATAAGTAGCCCTGTCGCCTCCTGTCCACATTACCGCCTCCTCCTGCATCGAAGGAGGTGTGAGCAAAGTGGGGGTGTATCCCAATGACAATAACTTGGCATACTCAGTCGGGTTTGCATAGCAGATGACGGTGTCGCCTTTCACATTGTCAATCGACACAACCTTATTGATGTTATCGAGAACGCTCTTGTCGGAAATAATAATCGAGAAATAGTATTCCTCACGTTCGCGCATCAGCGAAGCCAACTCTTTTTGGCGGGTGTTATTATATAGGGTATCAGTCTGATAATCAGCAGCTTTTATATTGGTCAAACTTAGCAAAAAAAGCGAAAGCAAAAGTACCCTTGTAAAAAACTTATTCATACTATTGAAATTTTATTTTCTACCTAATTCAAAAAGATTTAATCGAGCAAAGTTACAAAGAAAAAGAAAATACGGAATGTGTTTAAAAGAAAAAAGTCGTTCCGCGGAACGACTTTTTTTTGCACACTGCAGCAGGCGATTGTCACACCGTCAAGATATCCTTCGACTTCAACTCTGTAAGGTCGTCGATTTTCTTGATGTACTTGTCAGTAAGTTTCTGTATCTCTTCCTGAAGCATTTTCGACTCGTCCTCCGAGATGGTGTCCTTCTCCAGTTTCTTTGCCTCGTCGTTGGCATTGCGACGTATGCCACGTATGCCTACCTTGGCTTCTTCAGAGGCGTTCTTGGTGCGTTTCACAAGCTCGCGGCGGCGTTCCTCGGTGAGAGGCGGCACGGTGATACGGAGTATTTCGCCGTTGTTCATCGGGTTGAAACCGAGATTCGAATTCAGAATGGCTTTTGAGATGTTACCCAAAGCGCTCTTGTCGAAAGGCTGAACCACTATGAGTCGAGCGTCGGGACAGCCTATGTTGGCAGTCTGCTCGATAGGCACTGTCGTGCCATAATATTCAACCATCACGCCATTGAGCATAGCCGGACTTGCCTTGCCTGCTCTTATACCTTGAAACTCATGCTCGAGATGCTTTATGGTATTGTCCATGCTCTCAGTGGCTTCTTCCAATACAAATTGAGATTCGTCTGTCATTATCGTATAATTTGTGGCAAAGATACTATTTCTTGTTTAAAAAACGTGATTTTTTCTAAAAAATTAATGCAAAGATGTGATAAGGCCAGTGATTCTATTGTCGTAAACCTCGCTGTAATAGCCTATTTTGCTGACATCGGCAGTGTTCAGGCCCGAGTTCCATATATAGGTCTTTATCACCACATCCTGAGGTTTTATGTTCAAGCTTTTGAACCTGAAAGCCGACGACAATATGTTGCGGCCACCAAAACGCACCGTGTCGTTGCTTGCCGAACCTCCCCAATAGAGCAACGAGTCTGTTGTAGCATCTTTCACTTCCAGAACCAGATGATAGCCACGTGCGGTATCAGCAAAAACGAGATCGGCGGCAACACCAAACAAGTCGGTATTGGCATCAAGCGTGTCACCTTTTATCACAAAAGCCCCCGTCCACTCACCATCAATATGATAAGGTGCTGGGTTAAGCTGATGAAAGACCTCTTCAGCATCGCCATACGGCTTGCGGCTCAAAGTCATGTAATGCGATGTGAACCACGTCTTCTCTTTTAATCTGTAAGGATAAGCGCAAGTCGCCATGACATCATAGCGAGGGTCGGCATAGTCGGTCCAACCGAAACAAAGATACTGGGAATTGTCGCCGCAGATGGCAGAATTCAACGCAGCGACATCATCATATCGACCTAACACCAAGGCATTTTCAATGCCATCAGGCTTTTGGTAAAACTCCGACATGAAGGTATTGTCGCTCCACGTGACAGAATGAATGTCAACAAGGTTTTCCTTATCCTCCTTAATAGACTTGGCGATACCGTCGAAACCCTGTTCGTACATCAGATGATAGTGTTGCCTGTCGATCACAAGCGACTCTATTCCCGCAAAAAGCAGCGCCACGACAGCAACTGAAGTCGCCAAAGCGCTTACACTCCTATTTTTATAAAGTGAGAAAAGCGTCACCAGCAAAAAAGGATATACAAAAATCAAGGTGCTGTATTGTATAATCGGCTCGCGCAACAGAGAATACACATAGGCTACCGCAAACACGATTAAAAACCACACTATTGATACAATCCGCATCGCGTTTCTGCCCTTCTGCCAATGTCCATAGATAAGCGGCAAAACAATCACCACACCCGCTGTGAACATGAACAGGCTGGAGAAGTTCATCGTATATTGCAGAAAATCAATCAGGAATGTCGATTTTGGTGCAGACAACCACCCCCCGATGCTGCCATATTCAAACAGCTGATGGTAGAATACAGGTATGTTGGGACTGTAAACAACAACCGCTCCCAGTCCGCTCAGCCAATAATGCAGCCGGCGATCTTTGGGCAGGAAAAACAGGCCTGTCAGGAAAATCAACCCTGCTGTTGCTGTCGAGAAATTATGCGCCAGGGCTGTAAAAGCCGCTGTTAAGGCGAAAGCTACGCACAAGCATATTGACGGTTTCCTCAAGCCAAACACCATTTTTGTCCAGACAACGGCAAAGAGCAGCACGAAGAAGAGTCCCGCGGCATACGGTCTGGCCAACTGGCTGTAGAACACAGTGAACTGGCTCGCTGCAAACACCGCTGCCGCCATCAGGCCGGCCCTGCGGCTGTACCACAGTTTCCCTATGAGGAAGGTGAGATAAACGGATGCCAACCCCATCAGAGCAAATGGAAGTTTTATCCAAAACTCACTCATACCCACCAATTTAATCCAATAATAGAGAAAAACCTGCACTCCAGCAGGATGACTGTCAGGGTAGATGCCTCCCTTCACCATCTCACCAAAACTATCGAACTGGCAGCGATAGAGCGCACTCATCTCGTCGTGCATGAAAGGCAATTCGGGGAAACGCCAGAAACGCAGCACTGCAGCAACAAGCAACACAGCTCCTAAAAGGATGTAGTCCACCCTTTTTGAAGCAGAAAAATGCGTTTTTCGCAAGTGACTCTTTCGAGGCTTTTTCGGTCTTTCTTTAGTCTCTACCATTATTTGGTCACTAAGGTGCCGATATTCTCACCATTCAGCACTTTCAAGAGGTTACCCTTGGTGTTCATGTCGAAGACGTACATCGGCATGTTGTTTTCCTTGCAGAGGGTGAATGCCGTCATGTCCATCACTTTGAGGTTGCGCTGATAAGCCTCGTCGTAAGTCAGGTGTTCGAACTTGGTCGCTGTGGGGTCTTTCTCCGGGTCGGCGGTGTAGATGCCGTCAACGCGGGTACCTTTCAGGATGATGTCGGCTTTTATCTCAATGGCACGTAGTGCCGAGCCTGTGTCGGTGGTGAAGAAGGGATTGCCTGTGCCAGCGCCCATCACCACGATATGACCTTTCTCAAGGAGCGAGATGGCTTTTGCACTGCTCATAGTGTCGGCGATACGGTCGATATAGAGACCCGAAAGCAGAGTAGCCTCCACACCTTTTTCCCTCAGGGTGGATTGCATAGCCATGCTGTTGATGACGGTGGCGAGCATACCCATATAGTCGCCCTGTATGCGGTCCATGCCTTTGCTTGCGCCTTGCAGACCGCGGAAAATGTTGCCTCCGCCTATAACGATGCCTATCTGAACGCCTGTCTTTGCTGCCTCGGCTATCTCGTCGGCATAGTCGTTAAGGCGTTGAGGATCAATGCCGTACTGTTGGCTGCCCATAAGGGCTTCTCCACTGAGTTTCAGTAATATACGGTTATATTTCATAAACAAAATTTTGATGTTAATAATTGGCAAAGGTAAGAATTTTTTCAAATTTCAATCTTTCATAAGAATTTCTTAATGTTTATGACATTTGTAACATATTTCGTATATTTGCGCTATGAATCAACTAAATAAATCTATGAGAAAGAACATACTCCTTTTAATCATACTGTTGGCAACGGGAATATCATTATCAGCGGGTCCAGTGAAAGAGCAGACTGCATTGAAGATAGCCAATAACTTTTGGGTGAAAAACAAAATAATCGGCGTTATAGACGGCAAGCCAGCCCGCTACGATATCGACACTGCAGTGTTTGAAAACATTGGCAAGCGTCTCTATAACGAGTTCTATATCTTCAACAACACGGCAGGAAAAGGGTTTATAATAGTATCAGCCGACGATTGCGTTGAGCCGATAATTGCCTATTCATACGACAACAACTTCAATCTTGACGATATGCCCGACAACATACGTTGGTGGCTTGACGGGCGCGCAGAAGACATTCGTCAGGCTGTCGCGAAACGCCAAAATGCCACCGAGGATGTGAGGATGGACTGGAAATGCCTTGACGAGGGACGGCATACGCCATTGCGTTCCAACACCGTGGTCTCCCCTCTCATCCAAACAAAATGGAACCAACGGCCATATTACAATGCATTGTGCCCCGTGGTATCGAATGGCAACCGCGCACCATCGGGATGTGTGGCAACCGCCATGGCACAGGTGATGAAATATTGGGCATATCCCGCACATGGCACTGGATTTCATTCATACGACGCTCCGTCATACGGCACACAGTCGGCAAACTTCTCGCAAACAACCTATCAATGGAACTCGATGCCAAACACCGTAAGCAGCGCAAACAACGCCGTGGCAACCCTTATGTATCATTGCGGTGTCAGCGTGGATATGCAGTATGGCGCAAACGGCAGCGCTGCCTACATCATAGCAGGCAGCAACGGCTCAAGTTTTGCCTGCGCAGAAAACGCACTGAAGACCTATTTCGGCTACAACAGTTCAACTATGCAGGGCATAAGAAAGAACAATTTCACCGAGTCGCAGTGGATCAGCAAGCTGAAGAACGAGCTTGACAGCGGCAGGCCAATCATCTATGGGGGCTACGCCAACGGCGGTGGAGGCGGTCACTGCTTTGTGTGCGACGGCTACGACAGCAGCAACAGGATGAGTTTCAACTGGGGCTGGGGTGGCTACTGCGACGGCTATTACTCCGTAAACAACCTAACCCCTGGCTCTGGCGGGACAGGCTCGGGCAGTGGGTCTTACACTTACAACCAAATCGCCCTCATCGGTGTGCAGCCTCCACAAAACTCAGGCAGCGGCACCTACGACCTCTCCTACTATTCCAACATGACAACCTCGCAAAGCGAATACTGGTTCCACGACGACCTTGACGTGTCAGCGCAAGTCGTCAACAACGGCAATGCCGCATTCCACGGCTACATGGCTCCAGGCGCATTCCAGTTTAACGGCGAAGAGTATGTGTATTTGGGCATCTACAGCTACTGGAACTACTCAACCACCTCGAGCAGCCACAGCGACGGGTTACTATCGGGTTACTATGCACACGGCACGTTCACCCATGCAGGCGGTGAGCCCTACATTCCCGGCCAATACAAGTTGGAGATGCTCTACAGCACCGACGGCGACACATGGAGCTTCATCAAAAAAGGCAATTATTCGAACGCACAGTTCAGCATCATCTACTCCACTGCCATCGAGACCAACTCACGTTTCACCATAGTGGGCGACAACTACGTGTATAGCGGCAAGAACACCACCATCAATGTGGACGTGAAGAACACGGGCAGTTCAACCTTCTACGGACGCTTCCGCCTCTCCATCATCGACCTCAACGGCAATCACCTGCAAAACATACAGATACTGACAGAAGAAGAAGGGCTGCCAAACAACTACCACTACACCAACGGTCTGAACTTCACTGGCACCGTCAACGTGGAGCCGGGACTTTACATGATTTCGCTGTCGTCGCAAAGGTCGGGCGAGTCAACGTGGTACTACTGCGGTGCTAGCAACTTCATCAACCCCGTCTACGTGCACGTCACATCAGGATGTTCGGTCAACGCATACTGCGACCCGGCCACAGGAGGCACCATAACAGGCGCAGGTAACTACAAACAAGGCGAGCAATGTACACTGAAAGTCACGCCCAAAGCTGGCTACACATTCGTGAAATGGATTGATGCCGACGGCAACTTCGTGTCGAGCAACAAAACCATCACTTTCACCGTAAACGACAGCCAGACATATTTCGCCTTGCTCAACGGCAACGTAGGCATCGACGAGGATGTGAACAGCCTGAAGCTCTACCCCAATCCAGCCAAAGACAGACTGCACGTTGAAGGCTGCGGCATAAACAAAGTGCGGATTGCCAATATAATGGGCCAGGTGTTGATTGAAAAAACAGCCAACACCGACAATGTCGACCTTGACATAAGCAACTTGGCCCCAGGTGTTTATTTAATACAAATGGAAACCTCTAAAGGATTGGTGACTCGGAAAGTGACGAAGGGATAGTCACCGTCTTGTAGCCAGCCTCAAGGAGGGTCTTTGCGGCCGTTTCAAACTCAAGAGTCAATTCGCTGCTGTGGTGCGCGTCAGACGAAATCATCACAGGGATGTTTTTCGTGACGGCCTCTTTTATCAACCATGGCGAAGGATACAAATCAGGGCAGCGCTTCTTGTAGATGCCACGGGTGTTTATCTCCATGACGACCCTTTTCTCGGCAATGAGATTCAATGTTTCGAGAGCCAAGTCGCGATACCATTTCTCGTCCTCTGTGAAATAACGGTTGCGATTGTGCATCTTTATCTTGTCGAAGTGGGCAATTATGTCAAACCGTTCATTTTCGAGCATCTCGTTGGTCTGCTGATAGAAAGCCTTGACAGCACGTTTTATGTCGCCACCGAAGAACTTTTGCAGACCTTCATCGTAAACCTCGTATTTTGGTCCATCGATAAACCATATCTCATCAGGGTTGGCTGAATGACCCACAAGATGCACGCCTCCTATGACATAGTCCAAGCCATATTTTTGTTTTGTCGTGGCAAAGGGTTCCGTGACGGAGGGTATGTAATCGGTCTCCATGCCGCATTTTATTTTAATCACGTCGGAGTGAGTCAGGGCATGGCCTTTCACCTCCTTGACATAATCCCAAACCGCTTTTATCGAGAAGTTGTTATCGAAGGGCAGTGGGCTGTGCTCGCTGAAGCCAATCATCGACAGTTTTTGGCGTATAGCCTCGTTTACCATCTCGATCGGTGTGGACTTGCCGTCGCTATAGGTACTGTGCGTGTGTAAAGTGAATGTTTGCATGGGGCAAAGTTAAGGATATATTTCCATAAATCAACAACGATAATAAAAAATGGGTGCAACACATGTGTTGCACCCTAGTTTATGTTGGATAAACTATTGTTTACCATTCTTCTTACTTCACCTCTTCTTATATAATCGGTACTGGTTATCAGGATTTTCCATTTTTGTGGTACAATTATGGAACAAAAATCGGTTTTTTTATCCCATATTTTTACCGGCAATACCTTCAAAGAACTTTTTGCAAAAGTACGAAAAATATTCGATACACAGTGCAGTTTTGATGATTTAATTTCAACTTTGGATGGTCGTCTATCTGGTTGTCCCCTTTGTCCCATCCATCCCAAGTTCATCACATCCTTTGACCGTGATGGCCCGACTGGTTTCCTCGTGGCCCGGGCTTCGAAACATCTCTCGACTTTTTGAAAATGGTGTCGGGCTCATCCGGTTGTCTGGTTGCATCACCTCGAAAAATATCGACAAACTTTCGAGGGTCGATATGTTTCGACAGGTTGCATCGGTGTCCGACGGGTGTGCATAGGTGGGGACGGTGGTCATTGGTGGGATGGGTATCTAGTTGTATTTCGGGTGTTCGTTCATTGTCTCAATGTGTTTATTGTTTCCGTTCAATCTGTTCCTCACTTTATTTGATTTAATTAAGCGGTGTTCGGTTCCCCTAACGGGGTTGTTTCATTTCTGCATTTTCACCGCGCACGGGTGCGACGCCCCGCAGAAGACTGAGATGTGCATTGTGCTATAGCTTTTTTCCTGTTTGACGGGAAACGGCGCCCGGTTATTTCGATAGTTTGAAAATGCGGATAGCACCGCGGATTACGATGAGGAACACAATGGCACCGACGACGAGGTCGGGCACACGGCTGTCGAATATCCATACCGCTATGCCGGAGATGATGACTCCGAGGTTGACCACCACGTCGTTGGCCGAGAAGATGACGCTGGCGCGCATGTGCGCGTCTCCGCTTTTCTGTCGGTTGAGGAGCCAGAGGCAGTAGGCATTGGCGACCAGCGAGAGCGCCGACATCCATATCATGGCCGCATACTCCGGCGGCAGGGAAGGCGAGACAAAACGCCGCACGACCTCGACCATCCCGGCCACGGCCAGCAAGGTCTGCAAAATCCCGCTCCACCGGGCCACGCGTTTCTTGCGTCCGACGGCGGCTCCGACCACCATGAGGCTCATGCCGTACACCGTGGCGTCGGCCAGCATGTCGAGGCTGTCGGCCACCAGTCCCATGGAACGGCTCAGCAGTCCGATGACCATCTCCAGGGCGAAGAAGACGGCGTTCACGAGCAGAACGCGGTACAGGACACGGCGTTGCGACGTGTCGGCGGACGGTCGGTCGGCAGCATCGGCATCGCGTGTCTCGATAATTTTGGCGCCCATGTCCACGCTCTCCATTGCATCTGCGAGACGTGCCACCGCGCTCTCGCTGTGGGTCACCGCCAGCGTGCGCTTCCTCAGGTCGAAGTCGAGCGACGCGATGTCGTCGCCCAGCTCTGCCAGCTTCATACGGATGATGTTCTCCTCGCTCGGGCAGTCCATTCCCTTTACCTTGAAGAGCGTTACCGTCATTTTCTTTTGATTATCCATTCGTGTCTGTGTTTATTGTTTCTGTTCAATGTATTGTTTCATTCGGTCAGTTTCACCGCGCATATATGCGGGGAGCACTTTCCGGATGAAAATCGACCGCGCTCGTGAGCGGGGTGCGTTTTCCGGCCTCGTCCGTGGTCGCGCTCATGAGCGCGGTGTGTTTTCACGCCTCCGTCAGCTCTTCGCCACGCTGTCTTTAAGGTCTGCATAGTCGAAATCGGTGTTGCCGCTCTCCCATTCGCCACGGTTGATGTAGTTGGTGATGTTCTCGCTGATGTATCGGTAGAAAAGGATACCGAGTATATACGACTTGAAGTCCCAACCATCCACGCTGCCTCTCATCTCGTCCGCTATCGCCCAGATGGTGCGGTGCAGTTCGTTTCGTTCTTGCTCTTTTTTGTTGTCTGCCATAAGATTGTCGCTTACATTGCAATTAATTTGCAAAAATAGTAATTTTCGCATTGTGGTATGCATAAAAAACCGACGGATTTCTCCGAAGGGGTCTTGCCATTTCTTACCGAGTATTTGCAGACCTTTAATATTTGTAGTTTGCTTTTACCCATCGGGTGATTGTCAATATTTTAACTTCAAGATATTCCACTTTGTCGTTAAAGATATTCCGGTACAAATATGGTACAAACTTCCCGACATTTCTTCGGGTACATCCAGTTCCCCCAAAATGAAAAAATGTGATATAACTTTGTCCATTATACCACACAATTGCTTGGTTTTCCCGACACAACCAGTTCGGAAAGCAATAAAAAAAACGAGTGCTGAAGTCTATCCAGCACCCGTTTTTATTTAGTGTATTTCAGTATCTTACTTCACCTCCTCAAAATCGGCATCGGTCACGGTGTCGTCGTTGCCGCCGTTTTGAGGGCCTTGGTTGGCGTTGCCGCCTTGGAAGCCGCCACCCATGTTGTTGGGGTCGAAGCCGCCTTGTGGGCCACCTTGTGCGCCGGCGTTCTTGTACATCTCCTCGCTGGCCTTCTGCCACATAGCGTTCATCTCGTTCATGGCAGCGTCGATGCCTGCAAGGTCTTGGGCCTGGTGGGCTGTCTTCAGCTTGCCGAGGGCACTCTCTATCTCAGCCTTCTTGTCGGCAGGAATCTTGTCGCCATATTCCTTCAGCTGTTTCTCGGTCTGGAAGATGACGCTGTCGGCCTGGTTGAGTTTGTCGATACGCTCACGCTCTTTCTTATCGGCTTCGGCATTGGCCTGAGCCTCGTTCTTCATACGCTCAATCTCAGCATCGGTCAGTCCTGACGAAGCCTCGATGCGTATCTTCTGCTCCTTGCCTGTAGCTTTATCCTTAGCCGAAACGTTAAGGATACCGTTCGAGTCGATGTCGAAGCTCACTTCGATTTGCGGCACGCCACGCGGTGCGGGCATGATGCCTGTCAGGTTGAACTGGCCTATCGACTTGTTCTGTGCAGCCATAGGACGCTCGCCTTGCAGCACATGGATGGTCACCTCCGACTGGTTGTCGGCAGCTGTCGAGAACACCTGCGATTTGCGGGTAGGTATTGTGGTGTTGGCATCGATCAGCTTGGTCATCACGCCGCCGAGGGTCTCGATACCGAGCGACAGAGGTGTAACATCAAGCAGCAGCACATCTTTCACCTCGCCTGTCAGCACACCGCCTTGGATAGCAGCACCGATGGCCACCACCTCGTCGGGGTTCACGCCCTTCGAAGGCTCTTTCTTGAAGAAGTCACGCACAATGTTCTGGATGGCAGGGATACGTGTCGAACCGCCCACGAGGATGACCTCGTCAATGTCGCCCACACCAAGACCTGCGTCCTCGAGTGCCTTGCGGCAAGGCTCTATGGTGTCGTGTATCAGCTTGTCGGCCAGTTGTTCGAACTTGGCACGGCTCAAGGTGCGGACAAGGTGTTGTGGTATGCCATTCACAGGCATAATGTAAGGCAGGTTGATTTCTGTCTCGCTCGACGATGACAGCTCAATCTTGGCCTTCTCAGCAGCCTCTTTCAGACGTTGCAGAGCCATCGGGTCCTTACGCAGGTCGATGCCGTTGTCCTTCTGGAACTCTTCGGCAAGCCAGTTGATGATGACTTCGTCGAAGTCGTCGCCGCCGAGGTGGGTGTTGCCGTTGGTTGATTTCACCTCGAAAACACCGTCGCCGAGTTCAAGTATTGATATATCGAAGGTACCACCACCGAGGTCGTACACAGCGACTTTCACATCCGATTTTTTCTTGTCAAGGCCGTAAGCTAAAGCAGCTGCTGTAGGCTCGTTGACGATACGGCGCACTTTCAAGCCGGCAATCTCACCAGCCTCTTTGGTGGCTTGACGTTGCGAGTCGCTGAAGTAGGCAGGCACAGTGATGACAGCCTCTGTCACGGTCTGTCCGAGGAAGTCCTCAGCGGTCTTCTTCATCTTCTGAAGCACCATGGCCGAGATTTCCTGTGGAGTGTAGTTCTTGCCGTCGATGTCGATACGAGGCATGTTGTTGGGGCCTTGCAGCACTTTGTAAGGCACACGTTTCATCTCGTTTTGAACCTTGTCGAAGGTCTCACCCATGAAACGTTTGATTGAATAGATGGTACGTTGAGGGTTGGTGATGGCCTGACGTTTTGCAGGCTCGCCCACCTTACGCTCGCCACTGTCGGTGAAAGCTACCACCGAAGGGGTGGTGCGGTGACCTTCGCTGTTGGCTATCACAACAGGCTCATTGCCTTCCATGACCGAAACACATGAGTTGGTTGTTCCTAAGTCGATTCCAATGATTTTTGACATAATTCTGTTCTCCTATTTTTTATTATTATTTTCAAACTTTACGCTTCGATATAGTCAATCATTGTGCCAAAGGCCAAAAACTGCCAAAACATGACAAAATGGCATATTTGCATGGATTTCAATACTTATTATAAGACAAAAATACATTGGCCACCATTCGTAAGAAACCTCTAGCTCAGTGCCAAAGGTGATAATCGGCCATCAGCTTAAATGTAAAATGTTTTCGTATTGCTAATCTCTTTTCGTCTTGAAGAAACGTCGCATCAGGTCGGTGCATTCGTCTTTTAGCACCCCGCTTGCCTTTTCGGTCTTGGGATGAAGCATGTCGCCATAAAGATGGAAGCCGTTCTTGTCGTCATCGGCGGCCCACACCACCTTTTTTATATGTGCGTGTGCGAGGGCGGCGGCACACATGGGGCAGGGCTCAAGGGTGACATAGAGAGTGCATTCGTCGAGATATTTTGCGCCAAGGGCATTGGCGGCGGCAGTGATAGCTTGCATCTCGGCATGAGCAGTGACGTCGTTGAGGGTCTCGGTGAGGTTGTGGGTCTTGGCAATAACCTTGTTGTTAACAACCATGACGGCACCAATCGGCACCTCGCCTTCGTCAAACGCCTGCCGGGCTTCGTCAAGAGCCTGCTTCATGTAATTTTCGTCGGAGAATACGCTTAGAGTCATAGTGGAGTATTTGCCACAAAGGTAAGTATTTTTCCTGAATGGGATTTTGAAAAGCTTTATGCTATAAGCACGTTTTTGCATTTTTTGTTTCTCGCGTCTCTAAGTCTCGCGTCACGTAGTCACCTTCCAGCTTTTAATTGTATAAAAAATCCGTTGCCAAACGGAATGCGAATGGCAACGGGGTTTTATTTGTGGATTATAAATCTAATATACGGGTGATAGGGAAAAAATATTTTATTTGGGATGAATATATTGGATATTCCATTCAGGATGTTTATTCTCGATTAGTTTCTTTTCCAGATTACTAATATCAAT
>Ga0310691_10000355_pt1 | contig 89999 bp, 52 predicted proteins | sample 176DNAGHGlowgp2_FD_203887 | JGI IMG/M metagenome (GOLD analysis project Ga0310691, IMG submission 203887) | Sheep rumen microbial communities from Palmerston North, Manawatu-Wanganui, New Zealand - 1766 DNA GHGlow gp2 (v2) (version 2) | ecosystem: Host-associated > Mammals > Digestive system >...
AACTCCGCCCGGTGTATCGGTGTCAGCAGCACGATCTGCTTCCGGGGATACATCCGCTTCACACAGTCCAGGGCTTTGTTGATGCGCCCCCGATACGTCGAATCGCTCATCACCGGGAAGCGGTGCCTGCGGTCTACCATGTGCTTCTGTTCATGGATGCCCGCCATCACCTGTTCCGGCCGTTCCGTGAACCACTCGCCAATAGGCACTCCTGAATTGTAGTCGTTTGTGCCAATGAAGATCAGGATGGCATCCACACTGTCGCCGTGTTCCTCCTGCAGCTTCTGCGCCTGCCGGGGAATATCGTTCCACTGCCGTCCGCTCACCCCGTAGACATACGGTGTGATGCCGAGCCAGTCCTCGAGGAATCCCCAGTATTTCTTCTTCGAACCGCTGTTTCTCGGGTCAGTAATCGAGTCACCGAAATATGCCACACGCTTCCCCTTCCACGGATGCCACTGCAGCACCTCGGGCTTAGCGGTGATGGTCTGTGCACTTCCCGGCACAGCCATCACCACCACAAACAATATTAATAATAATCTTTTCATTTAATCATTCTGCTTTTTTGCCGATGACAACATTCGTATTGCCTGTCACATCAGCATTGTTACCTCCGCCATAAACATTGCCACGGATATCAGCACCTTTGATGGTGTACTTCTTGTAGTAGGTCGTGCCAGCCGAAGGAGAACCTGTGAATGTAGTATAGACATACGGAGATGCCGCAGTTCCCTCTCCAGAACGAGTGTAGTAGCCGTCCGCTGTAGTTACGGCCGTCGTAGGCACATCAACCACAGCCATATACTCATCTGCTCCCTTCCTGGTACCGATATTCACATTCGTATTTCCATCGACCTTTGCCGCATTACCGCCACCAAAGACATTACCAATAGCTCCGATAGCATCTTTCTTATGGCCAGGGATTGTAACGGTGATCGTCTTTGTCTCCTCAATACGATTGCCATCTCCATCCAGCTCGAAACCACCATCTGAAGTCCTTTTGAACTCAGAGAAACTAATTTCCTTTATCTGGTCCTCGGTCGTTTCATTAGAAGCCCATTTACCTTCCGTCACATCGATGTTCACGTGGGTGTCACCCTTCACCACAGCCGTTTCACCATAGCCTCCACCATAGATTTCACCTATGCTGGTGAAAGAGTGGACGTTCAGTGTTGGGCCTTCACCATCGTCAAGAGCAGTATAGGCTGCTTGGTTGCCACCGCCATAGAGTTGACCGATGACAATGGGGCGACAGCCTGTTTCCTCGATATTCACCACGATAGGACCGTTGATAGTACCACTGATGTTGTTTCCGCCAAATACACGATCAAAAGTACCATTGGTAATAGTCATTGTCACACCGCCCTGCACATCAGCATCCTGAGCGCCACCGTAGGCTACAGACAAACCTGGGATACAAGCCATCAGCAGTTTCGCTTCAGCATCCATCGGTGCACTCTTGCCGCCGCCGTATGCCTCGTCAATCTTGAAGTCACATCCTTCCATATCCTGAAGCATCGTCACAGCCGTCTCACGCACGTTACCTCTTGTGTTGGAACCACCAAATACCCGATGTACCAATCCGCCATAGATATCCACTGATGCCTTACCGGAACCGTAGACATAATCTGCTAAGAAGGTCGTGTTGGTCAGTCGCTCTTCCTTAGTGTCATAATCTTCCAGATCCTTTTCATTCGCATAGTCCCAATAGTCCTTAAAGCCAACGTTTGCACCGGGATTGGTAATCAAGGGGCCATTCTTGGAAATTTTATCAAAACCGTTACCACCACCAAACACTTCTTCGATTTCGTATGTTCCATTGACAACCACATGTGTAGCTGGAACAGAAGCAGCGTTACCACCGCCATACACCTGCTTGATGCTCGTCAAGTCACAACCGTCGATGATGACGTTAGCAATGGCTGTTTCTCTTACTGAAGAATCGTCAGGATAATAGGCTGCCAAGTTACCGCCGCCATAAACGGCAGTCATCTCGTAAGTGCCAGAATCCTTAGTAGGCTTAGCCATTACACCCGAGTCGTTCTTCTTCACCGTCTTATAGACGTGAACAGTGACATCTTTCTGTGGACTACCATTCAGGTTGTTACAACCGAAGATGGTACCCTTCACCTCGCAGTCGCCGTAGGTGGTGGTAGTAGTGGCGCCTTCGCCCTCTCCAGTTGTTGTAGTAGTTGGTTCGTTCAAGTTCACCAAGACTTCTCCATAGACCTTGGCCTCGACAGCGGAAACGGCAGGCTGAGCCTCCACAGCATCCTTGGCAAGTCTTCCTAAGCCGCCGCCATACACATTTCGGTTGATGGTGCCGCCCTTCAGGTTGACTGTTGTAGTGGGATCGACGGTTTGATCTGCTACTCCATCACCATTGGTATCAACTGAGTTTGTCGTATTCGTGTTAGCCAGTGAACCGCCACCATACACATCCTCCGTTATCGTTCCACCATGTATGTTGACAATAACACTTCCTTTGGTAAGACCCAGCTCGCCGCCGCCAAAAACGGAACCACTGACAGTCGCATTCCCATCGATGGTCACTTCGGGGTGGGTTGCTAAAGCCAACGTTTCAAGATACGTTGAATAGTCAGACTCACTCTGGAGATAATCCCAATCGAATCGAGCGTCCCCTACTAGTTGTTCCCAACCATCCTTGAGCGACATACGTCTTGATCGTTTCGAAAGGTCTTCATCAGAATTATTAAAATGAGGCGTGACACCTTTACCGGCACCAAAGACGTCTTCTCCGATGGTGGCATGGCCCTGAACGGTAACATAGCAATACCCACCGCCTTGCAATATAGACGGCATTTTCTGAGAGTCAAGGGCATATCTGCCCACCGAGGCAATCTGTCCGCCGCCATAGATACTTTGTTCAACCTTAGCATTGCCTTCAACAGAGACTGTAGTATTACCACGCACCAGGGCAGAGTATCCATGTGTCTCTACACCTGCACCGCCACCGAAGACGCTACCCGTGATAGTAGGAGCAAATGTACCTCCGGCTGTTCCGGTTCCACTTCCTATCTTCACCTGGGTATCAGTCTCCACACGGCCTACCTCGCCGCCGCCATAGACGTTGTGGCCCACCGTGCCGTTTTTGATGTTGACATTCGTGCTGTATGCGATACCTTTCTCACACCAGAAGGTGTCATCCTTACCCCTACCGGCTCCATACACATGACCATTAATGACTGCAGAACTACCATCAACAGTCACATTGCAAACGCCAGTGTTTTTGTTAGCGCTATTGGCAGTATTATTGGTAGTGCCGTCAGTATCTTGCCAATCAAACGTCCTCATATCTTGAGAAACGGTAAATGTTCCCACACAGCCTAACTCTCCACCACCATAGACATTGCCTTTGATGGTGCCACCTGTGACAGAAACGCTGGTTTCCTTTTTCACCAAAGCGAATTCATTAATTGTGGCATTCTCGTTTCCACGTGCTGCACCAAAGACATTACCGTCGCCATTTGTACCATCAACGCCTATAGTACCGCCACTGACGTTAATATTGGTCGTTCCACCGCTGACAGTAGTAACACCTTCGGTAGTAGTGGTTTTACCCACCGAACCCATGGCACCGGCACCATAGACGTTGCGTACGACTTTGCCACCGTTGATGCTGACCGTAGCATTGCCAAGCACAATACCAGCTAAGGGGTTAAAGGTGTCATCAGTACCATCGCCATTAGAGTCGTACATGTCCGTACCGCAACCTCCGCCATAGACATTGCCACGGTAGGGATAAGCAGCACCGCCCTTCGTGAATGGTTTACCATTTTCTGTATAGGTAATATCTTCGCCTGTTTCAATACCTATAGTACCTTTATTTACATCCACCAGAGTGTTGTTGAAAGTATGGCCATTCTCGCCACTGCCATAGACAGTACCCTTGATGGAAGGTCCTCCGCTGGAAGTGGAATTGCCAATAACAACATGAGTATCGTAAACCCACGCCAGTCGGTCATTGGGGTCAACTGCAGGTGAACCGGTCGGAGCAGCCACATCACCTCGCGACGAGCCGAACACCATACCGTTCTCATGACCATTGATACCAATGGTACCACTTTCGACGATGACCTCAGCCTTACCAGTGTTATTAGTCCAATTATCAGGTATGCTCGTAGTGAAGTCGAATGTTCCCACTGAGCCGTAGGCACCGCCACCATAAATATTATGGTATATAGTAGGCGTGCCGGTGATTTTGACCAACGTGTTGTTCTTGATGAGACCGGCATTAGCAGTAGTAAGGCTGCCCTTTCCGCCGCCATAGACGTTACCCATCGTAGCACCGCCGAATCCGTCCTGGTTGTAGCCGATGGTTCCGTCGCTGATATTGATCTCTGTACCCACGCTCATGTCTTCATTCTTACAGTTCTTGGCAGTATGGCTACCCTGCACAATGGCCAACTCGCCACCGCCATAGACACTGCCTTTTACTTCGCCACCTGACAACGTAATTGTTGTGCTTCCTTTGACAAGTCCACCAATCCTGGCTTCATCGTCAGAACTCGTCTTATCTGTTTCATTACCCATACCACCGCCATAGACACTGCCGAAGGTATAAACTGGGACTTTAGTTGTAACATCACTTCCGCCCTCACCAGTAGTGGTGACAGACCTTTCTATCAACGTACCGATGACAGCAGTGCCACTGATGCTAATCTGTGTCGTACCGCCCTGAACAGTATTATCGTTATCGTTTACATAAGGTACCACAGCACCCAACTCGCCACCACCATAGACATTACTCATGATTTTTCCACCAGTGATAGTCAGTGTGGTCTGCTTGACATTGCCCAGTTTCTTCCAGTCTATCTTCTCAGGATCGATAAGACTTTGACCATCTATCTGCTTCTGGCGGCCCATGCCACCAGCAAAGACATTGCCGCCCTTCGTATGCTTCAGCTGATAATAATATAGAGTTTTATTATCATTTGTGACGACCTTTGGTTCCTCATACTCCGTATTGGGAACATTATGGTTAGTTTTCCAAGTAGCCAAATCGGCAGGTGCTGTGCTTGGATCGACATCGACAAACTCCCATTTATTACCAATAGTACCGCCACTGATGGTAATGTCGATGTGGCCACGGTTAAAATCTGTAGCAGAAGTGGGGTTGCTGTCCTCTACCGTATTATCGGGGCGCATCTCGCCATAGCCATCCACCCCCTCATTGAAGAGTCCATACCCAACAGAACCGAGTCGTCCACCACCGTAGATGGAGCCGAGCATCGTACCGCCGCTGATGGTCATTGTGACACTTCCGGCTATATTACCTGCAGTCAGCGCATCACCACCGAATCCACGTCCGCCACCGAAGACATTGCCGTCTACGTAACTGGTGCCCCAGGTGCCAATCATAGTGTTTGTATGATTACTTTCTGATGTATCATCGCTGATATTCATTGTGACATTCCGATGCACGTGGCCGTCCTCACCGCCGCCAAACACAGAACCGTAAATCCTGCCGCCGGTGATGTTCACCTCCACCTCTTCCACGTTAGTACTCTTATTGAAAAGCACGCGCTGGTCGCCCTTACCAGCACCAAAGAGATAGCACGTAACAGGATGTGCATCTATCTGCTTCAACGTTCTCGGCACACCGAGCGTGGCCGTACCGCCGAAGTTGACGGCACATTTGCCGTAGACATCAGTCATCTCATTGCCACCATAGACATTGGTCAGGATGTGACCGCCAGTGATATTCACGACGGTATTGCCACCTACAGAACCTGCCTCTGGATGCCATTTTCCAGGACGATAGGGAACAACGCCGCTACCGCCGCCAAACACGTTACCATAGTAGGTGTGCCCGTCATCGGCAGTGGAACGGCCGCCTACGGCCTCATACCCTGCTTCACCCTCAAATTTGTCATGTGGAGCATACCTGTCAGCCGCATCTGTAGCCTGTCCATACGTCCAACTGGCACATTCGGGCAGAGAGGATGTATAATTTGTTGAAACAGCAGTCTTCAAAGCAGTCTCGGAATCAGAATTAGCATCCACTTCAGTATCACCATCTACAAAAAGATGACCTGCTTCCCATTCTTTTGTTGTGTAACGGCGGTTAACGCCAAACTTGGTAGTCAGGTATTCGCCATTATCGTTCATCTGCACATATCCGTTGCCAATCTGACAGTTACCCTGAATGTTCACTTGCGTATCGTGCTGCACATAGCCGTTCTCGCTGCCGCCATAGACGGACCCCTTGACGAAAGCATTTTCGTCGACGGTAACGTAGGTCTGGGTGGCTAAGCCCAGCGTCTCAACATACGTTAGGTAACCACTTTCATCTGTATTACCCTTTGCATCGTTCAGAGACAGATATTCCTGTTTAGTATTGACTGGTGTCACACGCCATGCTTTTTCATTGGGTTTATAACCTTCGTATGGTAATACGCCCTTACCAGCACCAAAGACGTGACCAGAATCATCGGGGCCTCCGTTCCTGGTCATGATCATCACTTCGTCGGGGCCTATGACGGCATCGTCGCGTACCACAACCGTACAATAACCGCTCCCCTGATTTGCCAGCGACTCCGGCATTCCTTGTGCGTTAATGTTATATTTGCCCACCGAGGCTATCTCACCGCCGCCATAGACACTTTTCTTCAACTGTGCACTGCCTTGGACGGTGACATAACTGTTGCCACGCACCAATGCTGAATAGCCATGTGAATTTGTACCAGCACCTGCACCGAATACATTGCCATTAATTACGGGAGCACTATTATTGTCATTTTCACATCCTATCGTCACCGAGGTATTTACTTCCACACGGCCTACCTCACCGCCGCCATATACGTTACCGCCAACAGTTCCATTGCCGATGGTTCCGTTTCCGATGGCGACATTTGTACTACCGGTCACCATGGCCTTTCCGCACCTGAAGGCACCTGGCAAAGCTTCTGTGCCTACTGGTTCAGCTGCTTCACCCTTACCACCGCCGAACACATTACCGGCAATAGTAACACTTTGAGCACCTCCTGTAAGCGAAACACTTGTATAATTGTACCTGCCAGTGGCTTGACTCTGAGCATCGACAATTTCTTCGCCCTTGACAGCACAGATGTTCACAAAGGTGTTTCCTACAACATCGATCACATCTTTATCTTTATCATTTTCATCTTTTTCCAAATGAGTTCTACCCACATTGGCCAGGTTGCCACCGCCATAGACGCTGCCGGTAATGTTGGCGCCTGTAACTGTAGCTGGTGTAAAAGTATAGTTTCCATCGTCATTCTTGATAGGATTTCCTGCGTTGTCAAGTATGGCTAAATTCACCTGTTCACCTATCAGGTTACCAATATTAACGGTAGTGTTACCCTCAACACTGGCTTCATTGCCGCCGCCGAAGACACCGCCCTCAACTTCATTCGCATCAGCATCTGTATATCCATCGCCTACCTTGCCTAATTGATCCGGTATAGCTACAGTACCATACGTTTCACCAGCCCAAGCACCCTTCATCATGTTGATGTTCACCTGAGGATTACCATAAACAGTCGCTCCTGCGCCATATCCTCCACCGAACACCTTACCGATACGGGTACAAGAGAATATATTCACCTGAGGATCATCATAAGGAGGTGTAGTATGAGGTTTACCCTCAAATGTAACAAGATCATCCACATGATCCTCTGATGAAGTCCTTGTGATGTATGTAGGTTTGCCACCTTCTGGCACTACTTCATTAGGGTCTTTCCAATATCCATAAACCGAGTAGGGAGCATCATTGCCACAACCATAAAGCTCATCGATGATAATCGGCGTACAACCAGTCTCCTCAATATTCACGATGATATGGCCGAAGATGGCACCACTTACATTATTGCCACCGAATACCTTGCCGTACTCTCCGCTGGTGATGGTAAGTTCCACATTACCTTTGACATTGGCATTCTTTGCGCAGCCATATACATTCTCGGTTCTGGAGTCACTACAGCCCATCACCATGATCAAGTCACCCTCCACATCGGCATCCTTACCGGCACCATACAGGTCAATCACGTTCAAATCACAGTCACCGCCAGATGATTTCATGATTGTGACATTACCAGTTATCGTTCCCTTACTGTTGCTACCACCGTAGGCCTCATGGATGTAACCTCCCTTCAACAGTGTGTTGGCATTGCCATTGACATCAGCTCCGGGATTGACCACCCATGTAGAGCCACCATCGAGCGTATAATTATCATTACCGTTACCACCGCCGAACACGTTATAGATCTCATAGGCACCATTTACAAGGACATCCGTCTCCGGCACTCGTGCTGCATTGCCACCGCCATAAACATACTCGACACTGACTTCGCACGTTTCGATTGTAACCATCGTCTTCTTACCTGTAGCACTGTAGCCAGCCAGATTGCCACCCCCGTAGACGGCGGCCAGTTCATACGAGTGGTCTGAGGCCGTTTCACTATCTTTCTTGTCAGTAGCAGTTCGGGGTTTATTACCCTGCACCGTCTTCCAGATATCCACGGTGACATTGCCCTTCGGAGAGCCGTTCAGATTGTTACAGCCGAACACACGACCACTCTTCACGATATTGGTTCCATCGTACGTACTGATATTGAAGGCTGTTGCAGATGAACCGCTGGTACTACTACCCAGATTCACATTGATATCGCCATAAACTGTGGCTTCTACTCCTTCTACACCCTCAACGGGTTCTACCTTCCATTCGTCAGTTGTCTTGCCGTAGGCGGGATCGCCTTCTTGGGCAGCGTCTATTTCTTCTTGAGTATATTTCTCGCCCGCTACCGCAGTTACTTCAATACGTCCCAGTCCGCCACCGTAGGCATCGCCCATGATGGTGCCGCCCGTCAGATTGACGGTGGTGGTGTTGGTCGAAGTTGAGGAGACGGTTTCACTCTCTGTTCCGTAGTTGGTAGCGTTGTTGATGTTCGTATTTGCCAGAGCACCGCCGCCATAGACATCTTTCTCCACCGTGCCCGCTTTCATGTTTACGGTCACACTGCCACCAACGGTAGCCAGATTGCCACCGCCATAGACGTTGCCTCGAACCCTAGGCCCCGTTGGTGTATCCTGTGCCGTTGCCGTACTAACAGTCAGCAGCGTCATCGCCGCTACAACCATTGCCCGGAGGACTATTCTAAAAGTATCGTTCATATCTTGTTTCATATCTTGTTCTTATTCTTTATTCATCGTCTTGGGCTCCTTATCAGTGCTCAGGCCGTCGCGCTGCCACTGATTCTGCTTATCAGTTCCGTCGCCGAGAGGTCGCGCATTAGGGTGAAGGCAAACCACTTCTTACCCAAGTCCTTCAGCGAGGCCCCGATGTGGTACACCTCATCGTCAATGAGCAGAAACCGGTCATGAGCGCGGTTGAAGTGCTCCACGACGATAGGGTCATATTGCGCATTGTGGCGGTCGATATCCAACTGCAGCTGCTGACTAACGTGCTGCGTGTATATCGTCGCCGTCACGCTGTCTGCCCTTTTGTCCAACTGGGTCAGTACCGTCTCGTCCACATAATTATCTATTAATATGATGCGATGCTTTGCCTTGCGAATCAGTTCGCTCACAAAGCGGTAGGCATCGAAGATCTGTCCGTCGTAGAATATTCCCTCCACCGGCGGCTGATTCGTCCGCACGAAGAAGTCTATCTTCTCCTGATGGTCTGCGAGAGTAGATTCAATTTGCATGAAGCGTTGTTGTTCCGTCTGAGTATGGGCATCCAGACGAGCATCAAGACGCTGCTCCACCTGTAGCAACCGCTGGTTAAATGCATAGCCATGAAGCAAATAGTCTTTGATGACCTTGTTAGCCCACTGGCGAAATTTTGTGCCTCGCTGGGACTTTACGCGATAGCCGACAGAGATGATGACATCAAGTGAGTAAAATGGAACAGGTTTCTTAACACCATTAACGTGTAAAATCTGCACGTTATTAGCCCTTTCTAGTTCACCTTCTCTAAACACATTTATAACATGGCGACGTATATTTGATTCTTCCCTGTCAAATAATGCTGCCATCTGGTTAGTCGTCAGCCACACGGTATCATCCTCCAGCCTGACCTCGATCCTTACGGTCTCGTCGGGCTGGTAGAGGATGATCTCACCCTTCTGGATATTCTGCTGTGATGCTATCTCATTCGCCATACTCTTACATCTTACTTCTTACATCTTCCGTCTTACATCATCCATCTTACATCATCCATCTTACTTCTTACATCATTCAATGTTCACCGTGGCACTGCCGCCGATTCGGCTAATCAACTCCGCCGCCGTGATGTCGTGCATCAGGGTGAAGGCGAACCACTTCTTACCCAAGTCCTTCAACGAGGCCCCGATGTGGTACACCTCATCATCTATCAGCAGAAACCGGTCGTGGGCACGATTGAAGTGCTCCATGATGATCGGCGAATATTGTGCATTATGACGGTCAATGTCCAACTGCAGTTGCTGGCTGACATGCTGAGTGTATATCGTTGCCGTCACGCCGTCTGCCCTTTTGTCCAACTGGGTCAGCACCGTCTCGTCCACATAATTATCTATTAATATGATGCGCTGCTTGGCCTTGCGAATCAGTTCGCTCACAAATCGGTAGGCATCGAATATCTGGCCGTCATAAAAGATACCCTCCACCGGCGGCTGATTCGTACGCACAAAGAAGTCTATCTTCTCTTGATGGTCTGCAAGAGTAGATTCAATAGCCTTTATCTGGCTCTGCTGAGCATCAAGTTTTTCATCCAGCCGATGCTCCATATAGCGTAACTGCTGCTGGACTGAATACCCATGAAGAAGATGCTCCCTTATTATACCTGTAGCCCACTGACGGAACTTAGTGCCGCGTAGGGATTTCACACGGTAACCTACAGAAATAATAACATCAAGATTATAATATGCGACTTCGTGTGTCTGTTTCTTTCCATCTATAGCCCCGTGTAGAGTGGTAGTTCGATTTTTTCGAACAACCACTTTTTCGTCTAACTCCCCTTCTTTGAAGATATTAGAAATGTGGAAACTTATTGTAGACTTTGCCTTTTGGAAAAGTGCCACAATCTGAGCCTGAGTCAGCCACACGGTATCATCCTCCAGCCTGACCATTCCCGGGCATAGCCCGCCTACCCGTAGCCTTTCAATCCTTACGGTCTCGTCGGGCTGGTAGAGGATGATCTCACCCTGCTGTGCTGTCTTATGAGCTATCTCGTTTGCCATTTATCTTGTTCTTATTCCTTATTCATCTTCTGCTGCTCCTTGCTGATGATCAGGCGAGCAAGTTCGGAATTCATTTTCAATTTTCAATTTTCAATCTTCAATCTTCAATCTTTAATGTCTTCCTTCTTCCATCTTATGGTTCGGGGTCAGTCGTAGTTGGGGTAGTCTGGCGGATGTTCACCTCAGTACTGCATTGAACCTCACCTTTATCTCCACCTCCAAAAACATTGCCAAGCACTTCAGTTTCACCTTCCAGATTGACAGTAACCTTTTGGTCAGTGATATTGGAATTAGTGACGACATAACTCGACTCGCCGCCACCAAAGACATTGCCAGAACCCTCTTTGAGAGTTTGGAAGCCTTCCTCACCCTCAAGAGTTCCTATCACGCTTTTGCCTTTGATGGTGAGATTGACGTTGCCAGCCACTGAACCGAGGTTGGATTTACTTAAATTTATATTCGTATAAATATCATGCTGATTTTCGCCTGATTCATTGATGGCAGTTGCATTCTCTGTCAATGTTCCTGAAGTCCAATTGAAGTCAGTATTATCTGAAAACACTCCAGGTTCAAACATACCTGATTGGTTGTTGAATTTAGGGACAGTCGTAAAACCAGCATTTCTAACAGTAGTTGTAGGAAGCGATGCAGAGTATCCTGCACCAAATACATTACCCTTTACCTTACAGCCGTCAAGTTCCGAGGTTACAGTACCATCCACCTTACCGATGCTTCCGCCGCCATAGAAGTTGTTTTCTATGACACATTTCTTCAAATTAGATTCTACATCGTTGCACTGCGCCAAAGAGAAGGACGCATACTTAACATAGAAACGTGCCCCAACCTGCCCTCTTGACCATACAAAGAATTCATAACTGAAATCGGTAGCTACGCCTGGACCTTTGTTGCCATAATCTGATTTGTAGGCTGTGTTTGTTCCTGTGAAATACTTGCCTCGGTCATTAATGTAGTTGTTCGCCAAGTTTGTGAAATTGTATGATGTTGCATCAGCAAACTTCAATTCGCTATAGGACGTTCCTCCATAGCCTGCTCCGAAGAACTTGTTAAACTGGCACCCTGTAGCATTTGTAGTTACCTTACCGTCTTTAGTGATGGCTCTTGAATAATTAGCCGTTGAACTTCCTGCTTTGTTGGTACTATATTTGGTTGTAAAAGTTGTACCATTCTTTTGCATATCACCAAACTTCGGCCCACCGCAGTAGGTATCCACATGACTGTTAGTAATCTCTACTGTGATATCACCCGTAATGGGCTTTGCGGCATTGATGCCACCGCCATAGAAATTGGTGATGTCTGCATCATATATCTGCCAATGTACGTCGCCGTCAATCATCTGCTGTGCAGCTCCAGCGACTTCATTAAAGCGGCCACTACTAATGTAACACTCTGCATTGTCCTGCTGGATTCCTGCATCAGGACGATAGACACCAGACAGATAGAACCCATCAAAGTCACCACCAGTTACCGATACGGGGACATGGCTGGTGAAACTCCATCCATCACCATGGGTGCCATTACCGAACGCCTTGAACCAACAATTACTTCCTAAGTGAATATACTGTTGAGAAGTTGTGACTTTCTGATTTTGGGTAGAAGTGAATTGGTCAAAAACGCCACCAAGGAGAATAATAGGTGCTGCTGTCTTGCTTCCATTATCACCTTCAAATTGCACAAAATATATGCTGCATGTGTTAGTAACCTCAAACCATCCTTTGGGCTTAAAAATACTCACATTAAGCATACGTGATGTGCCATTTGGTTTCTGTGCCTGCGCTGATCCAACTACATTCAGGAAATCAAACCGTATTGGAGATACCGCTTGTCTGTCATAATGGCTGAAAATGAAACTGTAATCAGGCTCGTTATCCTTGTCCAGATCTACAGAGGTAATGGTGTAGGGAGTATAATCACCAGATAGCGCACCAGCCTGATGGACATTACCTACCAGGACTACAGCGTAGTCATAAACGGTTTTGCCGCTTGTGGTGCTCGTCGGAATACTCATTGACTTACGGGCGTTGTCTATCGAAGTGTAAACCTTCTGAGTGCTACCATTGATGATGATATTCGCGTCGTTTGTAGCTTGAGTTCCCAAACCAGCCGAAGCTACATTGACATTCTGACCAGAATAATTATTATCGCCGTTTTCTTTATATACCACATCATAATACTGGTCGCTCACATAGGCAGCAACACCCCAGTAAGGCTCGATGGTGATGCCTGTCACGCCGTAGGGTACATCGAAGTATGCTCCCTGCGAGAACACACGATTACTTCCTTCAGTTCCATATAGATCTTTATTTGTACATTTGCGGTCAGCAAAGTTATAGCCGCCAAATTGATCTGAAGCAGAATACGTACCTTTCGTACCGCCTTCAATATATGTTATTTTCCAGCCTGTCACTACGCGGTTATCAGTATAGTTACCGGTTCCAACATCATTATAATAAGGCAATTGTACCTTGTCGTAGTTGAAATTGAAACGGTCAAAATCCTTATCAGTTCGTTGGAGGGGAATAGTTCTAGAGCTAGAGGGAGATAACTCGTTCCCATTTTCGTCAAGCAACTTGGCGTTACTGGGTGCATTCGACCAGTCATTTGGAGCTTTAATTGTTACTGAAAGCGTCTTTCCGAGCTTTCCACCATGGTTGCGTCCTACATTCACGCTATCAGGAGCATTCTCCACATCATAGTTGATGATAGAAGGATAGTACCCTAGAGTTTTCAGTATAGGATAAGGATAGGGCGTGCGTCCATCGATACTCCTGTCAGCAGTTTCCAGCACCCACTTAGCCATCTGGTCAGCATTTGCTGCAGAACCTGTCGCATAAATTGCAGCCAGTTTCTTATTACTGTTGAGCAATAGGCGGTAAAGTTCAAATCTGTTTAAGAATTTCTCCTCAACTGCCAATGCACAGTTGTACTTATTATCGGTAATTTTCAAATCAGTTCTATAAAGGTAATAGTTATAAGTAGCCAGTCCACCACTATTCTTGTTGTCGATATTTTGGCCACCATAAACAGGAGAAACAGTTCCTCCGGTTGCTATAGTGCCATAGAACACACAGTTCATTACCATGGTGGCAACGTTACTCTGTGTTGACGCTACATTATTATAGCCTACGATGCCTCCCTTATTAGTACCATTAGTTATGTTGGCATAACTGTAGCAGTTGATGACGCGCGATGTGCCGTCAAGAAGCCCAACAAGCCCCCCAACATTTCCTGTGCCGCCGACGCTACCGCTATTGATACCGCAGTTATAGATACGGGTAGCGCCAATAGCCTCACAACAAATGGCACCGACATTTCCAGTCGTCTCATTGAAGCCGACTTCTTCGAGGATGACATTCCTGATGATGGCCCCGTTAGCGTATGCCACCAAGGGTACAGAAGTCGTGCCGCTGAGTGTGTTGAGCTGACCGTCGATGATACCGCGGAAGGGGTGCTCCGACGTTCCAAGCGAACCAGAATCGAAGGTGAAATCCTGAGCCAGTAGGTAGTGACCATTCATATCGCGAATTTCAGATAAGCTATGAACCTCTTGTGCTTTAGGTACCAGTGCCAGCCAAAGTGTCTGGGTGCCTGTGCCCTCGTCGCCAGCGGTCGCAGCTGTCGTCTGTTCTTCAAGTGTCTTGAAGGGGGTGCTGGAGAAGGTGACGACCTTACTGTTGTCGAAGCGAGGCATCAGCCGCATGTTGCCTGCTCCATCATGCATGTTGCCTGCTCCATCATCCACCACCATGAAGGTGGCGTTGGTGATGCTGAGTTTGGTCTGGTCATAGCCATCTGCCGTCTGTTTGGTGCTCAGATTCTGGAGGTTAACAGCGTCCGATGTGCCTTTCCAAGCACCGCCTTCGAGTGCTATCCCAGTGGTGTTGGCCGTAAAGTAACGCAACGGATAGGCCACGCTCTGTATCTGCACGTTGTAGGGGTCGAAGCCGTTGCGGCGCTCATCATAGTTATCCTGGTCGGTAGCTTCCTTACTCTTTGCTCCATCTTGTGCACCAGCCTCTCCGGCATACTTATAGCCCATCTCGCGGTCTATGTCGAAGTTGGGTCGCAAGTTCCATTGCATGACGTTGGGTATGTCTTCCATGCTGGCAGGAGCCTCAGCGGCTGTGATGGCTGAGCCGTTGGTGGAGGCATAACTGCCACCCTGTTTCAGCAGGTAGGCCGAAGGAATAGTTGCATCGTATGTCGCAGCCCCCGTATAGGCATTGGCATACTCAGGCTTCACGGTATAAGTGACGTAGAAGTCGGACTTGACCCTGTCATCCTGTGTGACCCATCCATTTTCATCCTTGATAGTTTCGAAGTAGTCGTATGGGGTATAAGCAAGCGTGTTGGAGTTATGTATGAATCGTCCGCTGGTCGCTTTCCTGTCACTATCATAAACAGTTATCTCCTGGTTGCTGACCCTGTACTCGTGGTATCCACTAACCTTTTCAGCAGTAGGATACCAATGATATTGTTCTACCATTGGACTATCAAACTTTCGTAGTGTAGTCACGTCAGTCAATGGCGTACGCATGATTTCCCAGCCGTGCTGGTCGAGGAGAATAACCTGTGGTGTCAATGACACTTCTTCTACGGTAAAATTACCTGAACCCATTGAGATGGTCTGATACCAGTGTGTTCCTTCAGCCAAGCCTTTCGTACTGTTATCCCATGGCGCAGAATAGGCCCATGAAGTAAACTGATGCCAGCCCATTTCTGTCAGAGTAGCATTATCGGCAGCAGGATTGGCAACACCTGCAAGAGTCTTTACTGTAGGATTGTTCTTCCAATATTGCTCAAAGGAGTTGACGGTTCTTCTTTCACCTTCCACCTTGTTAAAGGTCTTGAGCGTCATGTTTTGTATGGACGTGCCAAGAATCATGTACTCTGTTGGCTGACCGTTAACGATAGATGTGTGCATTTTTTCGTTGTAGGCAGAAGAATAGTTCTCGTTTTCGTAGGCGATATTCGTTATCACCGATGCGTAATCACTGGGTTTATAAGTCTGCAGATAACTATTACCAGGTCCATAGTTTTTATCTCCACTGTTTACATCATTTTTGTCTATCTTATCTTTGACAGTATGGTTCTGATAGGACTTGATAACGACGTGGTAGGGGTCTATGTCATTACCTGTCAAAGGAGTTCCATCGTGGCTACTGATGATATACCACAGCCAGCGACTACGCGTGGAGGCCCCACTAGCAAGTTGTGCCTCCCACTGTTCCTGTCCATAGACATAAAGGTTGAAATCACCATTGTTATAAGGATAGATGGCCTTGGTGGCTGAGGTCACACCATAGTCAGTATAGCCTTCTTTGTTGATGCCGTCGTGTCCGTCCTCCTGATGGAAGTACTCTCCGCCGCTGAACTTCAGCAAATAGGTCTTGCCTCCCGTCAAATCGACAGCATCGCTAACATCGTAAGTGACATATATCATACCATCGTCTGCATTAAACGGGCTAGTAATAGGATCGGCAGGCGTATAGGTCTGATTGGTTTCGTCGTATCCAGATGTTTTATAGTAGTGATATTCCGACACCAAGGGGCTGCGCCACTCGTCGGGCAGTCCTAACTCCGACGATTCACTCTCAATATTTTCCTGAATAAGCTTGCCGGCCTTGTCAATGAGATTATATTTTGTAGTGATGTTCACCGGGCTGGCCTGAAATTCTGCTTTCGTCACAACAATGTCTTCAGTGCCAGTAGCTTTCATCAGCATCACCGACTCGATGCCTGCGTCAGCAGCGGCACTTTCCTCCATCAGGATGAAATTGTTTGTAGCAGTCGCTTCTAACGAGAGTGTAGGCATGGTGGAGGAAACGAGGTATTTATGAGTGCCGAGATTTTCTATTTGCACGGCATAGGGATCGCCGCCGCTGATATTCCACAGGTGGTTTGGCTGCGTTTTATTGGCTTCGACATTGTCGTAAGCCAAAGTACCACTGTTGTCGTAGGCGTAGCCGTCATTCGTCACTATGTTAAAGGCACGCGCTCCACGCAGTCTCAAGAACTTCTCCTTGAGGTGGTCGGTGGTGTAGGTCACGTAGATGTTGGCATTGTCGGCCACCGGCGTTGCTGTAATCTTGTTTTCGTCGGTGAGCAGATTGAGCAATTCTTCGGGTGTTGAGTAAGAATCACTGAAAGTATAGAATTGTACTGTCTCTCCATCAAGATAAGGACTACGTATAGCTTCGGGTATGTCGGTATAATCACTCAACGCCTTGGCCGCAGGCTGGTCAGCATCCGTCGTGTATTTTATGGCGATACGCCCTTGGCGATCCACGATATTGTAAGTATAAGTATTGTTCTGCGGCACTGGCTCAAAACGCCATCTGGCAGCAGGCTCATCCGTCCAATAGCCAATACCGCCACCAACGTTCATTTTTCCTGCAGAAGTCGTAGCAGTTCTAGCACTTGTGAGGTTTGTTCCGTCGACGTTACCTCCTGCAGGGTCAAGATATGTTGTGGTACTATTATTTATTTTGCCAGTCATATCCTTGTGTCTGATGTTGTATCCTCCATTATTGTTTGCCTTTCTTTCAAACAGCGTGTTATTATCAGGAGTGTCCATCGTCTCAAGGTGTACTCTCAAACGGCCAACGTCGTTTCCTGAAGTACCGCTATAGGCAAGATTAGCTGTCAGATACTTTCCGTCAACCACATGGATAAAGCGATAATACTCTTTTTCACCAACCGTCACTTGAACCACCTTCCAACAGCTATTGAGCACCTGACCTGTCTTTGAAGTTGTCAGATGTGGCTGGCCTGTGGCATAGTTGGAGTTAGTTGCAGGCACTAAATAGAAATTATTCGCTACGTTTGAACTGCTATAGCCATTTCCGTTTGCAATAAAAAAAGTCCCAAGCTCAGTCTCACCTCCGCTCTTCCTCATATTTGTGAAGTTTGCCACCTTCACCCAAAGGGCGAGCTTGGAGTCGATGTCGACGTGGTAATGCTTTTCGGAGGGGTTCGTGGATTTATCTTCCTCAAGCTTGAGGGCGTCGCCGTCAATCTCCAGAGCGCGGGCAGTAGCTGATTCTGGGGAAAAGACTTTATATACTTCGAGACTTTGCTCATCGAAGGTGTAGTTCTTATCGGGGATGAAGGCCAGGCGGACGGTGACTTTTCCACCGTCTCGGGACTCCTCCTGCTTTACTTGAATGGTACCGCCTTTACCTTCATACTTTTCGGCACCATTTTCTCCGAATAGCACTTTTACTTCTGCCCGTGCCCCCATGCTGACCATCATCAGCAGCGCCACGGTGAATAACCTTGTCAGTGTCTTGTTCATATCTTGTATATCGTTGTATATTCGATTTATATCTTGTTCCTTTGTTCGTTCTTTATGACGCTATATCTGCGCTGCAGAGCCACCAGCACGCTGCGCTCTGCCAATGGGTTCAGGCCGCGGAATGTGGTATGCCTCTTCAGATCGTCGAGCGGCATCTCAAGAAGCAGCTTTGCGATGCATTCATCGGCAAACGAGTTTGACACCACGTTGACACCCGTGAAGTCAAGGACCACTTTCTCGCCTGTGCCAATCAGCGCCAAGAGCTTCTGGCGCAACTTCTGGCCCATGTCACGCGTTCCGAAGTCCGTTCCGTAGTCTAAAAACTTGAATTCTACCATAGCGATTCTATTTCACTTGATTCCACAAATGTCTCATTAAATTGTCCCTCAACGTCTGTCCGATGGTCGACGATCTGGTTAGGATCAATCTCAACTCCTGTTCCAAGCACCATATAGACAAGCGTACCTTGCCACAGACCGTTTTCTATGACAGACTCGGCACCGTCTTGCCTGATCAGTTTATGCTTTCCGGAATGCAGAATAAACTCCTTCCCAATGTTGTCGATGAGTCTCGATGTGGTGTACAGTCCAAAGCCCATACCCTTTCCGTCTGTTATCTTGTCCTGAAGGCATAGCCTGATGGCATCAGCCTCTGTCAGGTCTTCGTATATCTTATTCTCCGACAATGAGGCTTTGATGCCCATCCCGTCATCAGCAATGAGAATGCTCAACGTCTTCTTGGCGCTGTCATAATAAGTCATCGCTGTACCTAATGGTTTACCTGAATGGATGTACACATTATCCATGATCTCATAAAGACAATAGCTCAGAGCCTGGAGGACGCTGACCTCTATCTCAAGATGGGAAGTCATCTTGTTGACGACATCTTTATAGACATCGTTCAATGTACGGGCATCGAACACATCGATGGAGACATTCTTCGTCCCTTTGAAATACTTGTCTAAAAGAAATGCTACATCCATTATCTTATTCTCATCTGCAAACGCTTCTCCGAGTCCACCATGTAGTGCCGCTCCGGATTGCAGCTGCCTGTTATATTGAACTTCCTTCTCATTATTTCTTTATCATGCCTTTTGCGTTCATATTATATAATACACATGCAAAATTAATGCATTTCGGGGAAAAAGGCAAGGATTTTTATTGAAAAAATATTAAATCGGCTGTTTTGACGATAAAAATTGAGTACCTTTGCAGTAATATATTCAAAAATCATTCATTTTATGCCAAAAAAGAAAACTGGTTTTTTATATGAAGTCCACCCGTCGCCGATGAAGGGAAAAGACGGGCGGAACATCGTCTATGCCAGACCCGCCAGAGGACTGAAACTTGACATCGAGGCCGTCGACAAGTACTGCCACAACAACTACGAGACGAAGGGCGGCGAGCTGGAGTTCGTGTTCAAGCAGTTCCTGAAGTGTGCCTCCGAGCTGATGGCCAGGGGCTACAGGATCGACACCCCCATAGGGTCGTTCGTGCCGAAGCTGGGACTGAAGCGCGAGATCACCGACGCCGACGAAGTAGAGGATAGCGACGTGGAACTCGAAGGCGTAGACTACAACCCGGGGAAGATCTGGAACAAGGCCATCGAGGGGTGGCTCTTCAACGGCTTCACCCGTGTCGACAACCCCAACGTGCAGGAACTGATGCAGGACAAGGAGCACCTGGAGCGGGCTCTCAGGGAGTGTCTCAAGCAGGGCTACGTCACCACGAATATGTTCGCCTATCATGCCAGTCTCACGAAATATTCGGCACGCAAGCAGCTGGAGGCCTGGACCACGGGCGAGAATCCGAAGCTGACGAAGAGCAAGTTGGGGCAGACGGACATCTATACGGAAATATAAAGCACAGAAATATACTACCCCTCCTACCCCTTTTCATGTTATCTCGCAGATATACAATACGTTAAAAGGGGCAGCATCACCAACAGATGCTGCCCCTTTGCTACCCCTTGCTACCCCATTTCGGGGTGTTTCACGATCGGAGCGTGAGATAATACCCAAGTACACCGTTGTTCTTGTACTTCCGCCAGCGCAGCTTCTTGATGGCGATGCTGAGGTTGCGCAGCGTAGGCAGGTCTTGCGTTCTCAAGTGTTGCGACAACTCATCCTGGATGGCGGTCGTCGTCCAGAAAAACTCGCGGGTATGCTTGGCAGCAGGCTCGAAAATCTGCGAGAGCACCAACTCGGGCGCCGACTCCTGCTGATACTGGCGGTTGTGCTGCTGGATCTCGCGCTCGTCGTCCTCCGTGAACCAGTAGATGCAGTCCGCGTCGCGCAGTTCAGCGACGGCCTGGGCATACATCTGCTTGTAGGGTATCTGCCCCGACATGTCGACCTTGCCCGTCACCTCCACGCAGAGGTAGCGGCGGGTGCCGTCGCCGGAGGGCAGCGGCGTGGGGTCGTTGGTGGTGGCGATGAACGAGCAGAGGCGCGGCGTCATCGTATACTGGTCTGACCGCATCTTCCTCACCTGCACCTCCTTCTCCGTCAGCAGACGCTTGATCTTCGCCTGCTCGCGCTGCGTCTTCGAGTCGTACTCGTCGATGTTCACCAGCCACATACGACCCAGAACGCGCTCCACCTGCTCGGCATTGTCCATCTTGATGTCCTTCATATAGTACTCGCGCATCGACGGCGGCAGGATATGGTTACAGAACTGGGTCTTCAGATAGCCCTGTTCGCCGATGAGCAGCGGCACCATCGAGTTGCCATAGTCGCGGTTGATGTCGAGGGCCTGTGCCACCATCGCCAGCAGCCAGCGGTGGAAGTACTGCGGCCAGCGGTCGTAGTTGGTAGGCAGACGGCGGGCGAATTGTTCAATATAATTGGTCGTACCGTTCCACTTGCCACAGCCAGCGAGGAACTCATGGATGGGATTATAGTTCTCGACGTGTGCCGACTCCACATAAGTCCTGATGTCGCTCATCCAACTCTCCCCTCCTTCTTTCATCTCCTCGACGACAATGCTACGTAGATCTCTGTCGGTGAGCGGATTCCATTGCTTGAACCGCAGGTCGTTGGGACGGAACTCCGTCACTTGCTTCACCACATTGTAGCGCAACTGATAGCGGCGTGAGAGGAAGTCCTCGATGCTGCGCATGATGCGCTCCTTCTCGTTCATCTGAGATAGCGGCTTGCCGTTGTAAGGATTTTTATAGGTATTACGGAACGTCTTCCGTATCACGTCGATGCCCAACGGTCTGAAACGGCTGTTCCAGGCGGCGCGCTCCACACAACCCTCCTCCTGCAGACAAGCCTTACGACAGTATTCGGCGAGCAGCTGCAGCGTCTTCTCCGCGATTCCCTCGCCGTCGTCGATGGCCTTTGAGAGGCAGGTCTGGAACTCCATCTCGATGTGCTGGCGCTCCTCAGAGTCGGGATACCACACGACGGTGCCTTCGTCGTCGGCCCTCGTGCCTTCGTAGACCGCCAGCGGATCCTTCGCCTCGCGCACCACAGGCATCGGCAGCGCCTCGGGATTGTAATAGAGTTGCGGATCGTAACTCATGCGACAGCCACGTGTGAGGCTCTGTTCCCCCACGAGCATGTCGCACATGGCGAGCGACGTGTAGAGCCTCGCGGCACTCTCGTGGGCGTCCTTCAGGAAGGCCAGGTAGGCCTCGGCATCCGGAGCCTCCCCCGACTGATAGTCGCAACGCACGACCACCTTCAGCGTCACCCCACTCACGCCTGCGAAGGCCAACAGCGTATAAGGTATCTGACTGACGCGCCGTCTCAGCTCTTCCACCTGTCGGCGACCCTGTTGGCAGGGGACGTTCAGCATCACGAGACCCGTGGCCGAGGCGAGTCTGCCAAGGCTCTTACGGCCGAAAGTGGCACTGAACACGAGGTACGGCAGACGGTCTGAGTCCTTCAACTGATAGCGCGGTGCACCCTGCTCCATTGCTATCCGCGACCTCAGGGCGACGTTCGCGAGGCGCTCTGCCGATTCCTTCACGGCTGTCGAGCGCATCCGCTCGACGACAGCACTGAGTTCCGTGGTTACAGGAGTGCCGAAGCGCCCTGCAGTAGTCTTGATCTTCGTAATTTTCATAGATGTATCGTTGTTCTTCGTATTTCTATGCAAAGATACAAACTTTTCTGCAAATTCGTTGCAACCACAACGTTAAAAGAGTGAAAACGCAGGCTAAAACGTGCGTTTACCCCCTTGTTGCCGGGACTTTAGATAGGCTTAACTACCGTTTGCCTAAGGCCAAACAACCGTTCGCCTATAGTCAAACGGTTGTTCGGCTATAGGCAAACGCGAGAGCCATGTTTTCCAAAGGGGCAGCAAGGGGTAGCAAAGGGGTAGCAAAAATACACGATACTACCCCTCCTAACCCATTATCTTTCAGCATGATAAGCTGAAAAGGGGCAGAAAGGGTAGTATATTTTATATCAAAAGAATTAATATGGGAGATTATTTATAATTCTCCACTTCCTTAAGAATAGTTGTTTTCATCTCATCCCATGTTTCATGCTTAAACATTTTAGGCATAATCTGCTTCTCGGCATCGTTGAAATAGGTAAGGCTCATTAATGCACGGAAGATACTGTTCTCAGGATATTTCTGCTGGTAAAAACACAGAATATCGCTAAGAGTGAAATGCTGGAGAAGATAAAACACATCGACAAAGTCTTTGCGTGTGCCTCTTCCTTCAATTGCATTAATCTTCATGGCAGCGATATCCTTGGGAGAAGCCAAGCACAGACCATCAATAGTTTGCGCCTCATCTATCCACGGATAACGGGAATAGTCTACAAAATCAATCTTCACACCATCCAGATCATATATCCTTATGGTATCCGTTTCTTTAAGCACATTCAAGTTTCCTATACTTTTCAAGCAATCACGAATAGCATATTTATCCTCTTCAAGAGTGCCAAAGAAATCCAAGTCGACAGAATTGCGATGCCCATACTGTAGGGCAAGTGATGTCCCCCCTACAAGTCGCAATCCAGACAGTGACGGTTCCGACATCAACCGTCTTAATAGTTCCAGGGTGTGGGGTTCAACTGTCTGGTATGATAGCATCGGTATTCCTCTGGTTTGGTGTGAGAGATAGCACAAATATATGAAAGGCAGACAGGGTCGAGCGTGCGCAACTGCTTACATTCTTCTACGATTTTATTAAGCCCGTAGTATGATCTCAGGAGCCGCCAGTCTTCCATATTGCCATATTCAAGAACGCGCTGAATGAAGTGAGCAGGATATTCATCCATATCCGCCTGGTCTTTGTCAATATCCCAAAACAGAACGCGCGACAATTTCTCAATACATTCTTTGCTATTCATAACTGAGTGCAAAATTAGAAAAAAATCCCGAAACGACCAAACGTTTCGGGATAAAAGTTTCAGGCAAAAGGAGTATCACTTAATCACGACTTTGAGCTTCGCTCTAACTCGTTCACGTTCGGAAGTGTAAGCGAGCTTTCATTTCGCTCACTTAATCACGACTTTTTTGCCATTGATGATGTAGATGCCCTTGGTGGTGGGCTTGCCGTTAAGCTTGCGGCCACTCAAGTCATACCAGCTGCCAGACAGACCATTGTCTATCAGACGGGCTGCATCGATGATGCCAGTCGTGCCGTCGTTCTCGCCGCCGATGACGAGGGCAGAACGCGTCCTGGAAACAGGCTTCGGGAGATAGACGCCGCCTTGACGGATGGTGCCCTTCTGAGAGAGGTAGAACACATCGTTGTAGAGCAGATAGACCTCACCCAACTTCACATCCTTACCATTTTCACCTGCCACCTTCAGCAGGCAGTCCTTGACGCTACCAGCCTCCTTGCTTTCTGCCGTGTAAAGCGCCTTGCTCTTCAGTTCCTTGCTCAGCAGCAACAGAACAGGCACGTCGGTGGGGATGATGCCATCCTTCACCTCTTCGATGACAACACTATTGCCCTTGATGGCGGTGATGACGAAAGCGTTCAGCACGGAAGGAATCATCACGGCTTTACCTGTGCTGACGAACGTGTCGTACCTGTTCTTCTCGAAGGCGACACCCTCCATCTCAATGCCCTTCGTGGTAAGCGAGAACTCCTTCCAACCATCGGTAGTCTCATACTCATTGAAGAGGTTGCCGGGCACTTCAACCTCCAGTTTCTCATTAGCGGGAATGGCCTCCTTGCCGAGCGCCACGATGGCGGCATCGTTCTGGATGACAACGCTTGTCAGCGCCGTGCAGCCCTTGAGCAAGCCATCGCCCATGCTTGTGATCTTGGCACCGATAACCACATTGGTGATGGTCTTCTCCTGCAAGCCCCAGGGGGTAGCAGCGCCTTCAGCGAGGACGGCAGCACCCTCACCGGCGAGTGTCAGCGTGACAATCCCTCCTGCCTTCGACTCAGGCTTGGTGATCTTCCACGTCACGTTATCGACGAGTTTGCCCTCTGTGCCGATCTTGCTGAAGTTGGCCTGGCTAATCCAGGCACCAAGACCTTCGGGCACCGTGAAGTGATAGTAACGGACCTTCGTGGGGTCTTCAGTATCAGCCACGGGAACATTATCCTTGTCGACAATGGGCTTGCCGTCCTTGTCCACCAGCGTCAGCTCCAGGGCTTCACCCGTAGGCATCGTTGTCTCGCTTTCACCAGCTTCACTATCACGGGTGGTGGCTGGATCCTTGACGGGGATGACCTCAATGTCACCTTTCTCAATATAATAGCCCTCCGACGGGGTCACCTCGATGGTAACCACCTGTCCGTCTTTCTTGACGACTTTCAATTCACCGCCCTCGTACTTCTCGTTGAGCGACACAACGACCTCCTTAGCAGTCGTCTCGGTCTGTTCGCCCTGGGTCGTCTGATTGTTCTGGGTCGTCTCGTCATTCCCGGCCTGTGGGGTCTGGCCGCTGTCCTGCTGGGCATAGACTGTCATGCAGAACGCGAGCATCAGCATGATTCCGAATAGATTCTTCATTGTCTTCATAACATATCCTTTCTTTTAATTATTAGTATTCTATAACTTGTAGACTCTCTTATTTTTTGACCATCAGTTTCTTGGTGTACTGGCGGTCTGAAGGCTGAACGATGTAAATACCTGAAGTGTTCACTTTCTGTTCAACCGTCTCTCCAGCCTTGACGGTGAGGGTGTACATCATCAGACCGGCAGGTGTGAAGATGCCCACGTCGACCGTATGGTTCAGCGACGACTCCACGATGATCTTACCCTTCTTGGCATAGATCAGCAGCGTACCATTGAGGCCGTCCCTCGGATCGCCATATTCCTCGGCACCCTTCAGTTTCGATTCTTCGCTGCCGAAGACGATGCTACGGGTCGTCGCACGGGTACCACCATTAGATGCTGCGGTGAAATATGGCCGGAAGGCTGTTACTTTGGCCACTGTCGTATTAGCCTCATCCTTCACATAACTATTGCCGTCAGCGTTGAGAAGGAACGCATACTCATTCTTCAGTTCAGGATCGTTCAGGTAGCTGGGCTTGAAGGTGTAGGTCTTGCCACCACCATTGACAGTCACGCCCTGCGCATCATCGCTCACGCCAATTTCTACATTCGTAGGCGAAACAAACGTGACGATCTGCCTGCCGGGACTTGGTATCACTTCGTTGCGGTAGCGATGGGCAGGTGTCCAATTGCCGCTCAGGTCGAACTCATAGTAGGTGCTACCCGGGAATCCGACGAGGTAAGGCATACCTCCCTGTGAGTACGGATAGTTCGTCACAGGATACAATTCATTCAGATAGCCCTCACTGTAATACTGCTTCTGGTATTCATCCGTATTCTGATCCCAATAGCTTTCTTTACTATAATAGTAGTCCCACAGGAAGGTGTTCGAATAGTCCTTATTGTTCGTACCGACAGCCAGCGGGTTGAAGGCGGCCTCCATCACACCGGTCACATCTGTCTGCTGCAATGCCTTACTGCCATCAAGTTCGCGCAGCCAGTATTCATGGCCAGTGGTGCTACCCTTATAGAAGTGCGTAATCTCACCCTTGTCCTGAGTAGCGACAATCTCTGCCTCGAACGGCAGGCTGACACCCTCCCAGCCCTTGGTAGTGCGCTTCGGAGTTGCATCATCGCTCCAGGAGGCTGTCACGAAGTTGTCGGGCTGGCGCTGATACCACATGCGGTAGCCGCTGCCCATCTGATACACTATCGGGCAGTTGAAGTCGCGCTTATCCACCAGCAGATGGTCGGTCGTGGTCTTCAGATTGCTCTGCACCAGATGGCCGCGGATAGACGATGTGGATGCATTGTAAATACGTCCATAGGTCTTACCGTCATCGTATTTGTCACCTGCTTCCGTGTACTGTTCATACACAGGCTCAGAGCGGTTAGTGACAGAGCCGATGAAGTAGCTGTTCAGCACGCTGTATGTGTTCTGATTAGCATAACCGTCCACACTGGCCGCTGCAGGCGCATAGACCAGCAGGTTGGGTGTCTCACCATTGTTGGACACACCTATCAGACCGTCGTCATCGAGCAGTGGCTCGTAGAACAGGCTACTGTTCCAGCCCAGCTTGTATGAGGCAGAACCGCCCAAGTCATTATGTCCGGAGAAGTCTACTGCCGTCATGTTGGGATAAGCCGGTTTCAAGTCGGTGTCGGTGACGGTCTTCGGTGCAGAGAAAGCCGCCAGGTAGGCCTGTGGATTGTAGTGAACCACGGACTTCTCCTTGCTGCGGAAGTAAGCCGGTGCACGGTAGACGCGATTGCTCTGCTTGGAGTACGGAATCCGATTATCCTGCTTGAAGATTCGCGACGGTATCTCCTGGTGCTGGTTAGACTCATCGTAACCATAGGTCAGCATCTGTCCGAAGAAGAGATAGTCGTCGGGCCAGATCGTAGCGAAATAGGCAGTGGCATCCGTGCCCTCTCCGATCACCCTCATACGATCGTCATTGCCTTCCGGGACGGTTCCTCCCGCATAGCGGAAATCGCCATCGTAGAAGCGGTTCTCCACATAGCCCAGATATGGCAGGGTCACACCTTCCGGCACCTTCATGTCGGGCTGATAGTAGGCAAACGCCTTGGGATATTCTCCTTTGTCAGGCTCGTCTGGCAAGTTGCCTTCATCATCGACGGTGAGATACAGGTACGGCTCCTTCTCGCCTGTCCACGATGTGTTGTTGTCGTAATAGCGCTTAGCCAGGTAGAAGCCATTCAGGTCGTATGCCACCTCACCATTGTAGAACGAACGGTCTGGCATCTTAGTGGCAAGGCCGTCAGCGTAAAGGGCGGCATTACTCTCCGGATAGTAGCAATTGACCAATGGAGTGTAGCCCTCTACCGTTGGATTACCAAAGACAGCCTTTGGCTTACTTTCCTGCGGTGTGGAGCCCGTCGTACTGATCCAGCAGTTCTCCACGAAGCCATCACCTGTATCTGCCACACCAGCCGTAGTGAACGAGCCGGTGACACCAAGGTTATAGACGCTGCCGCATAGTTTGCCGAACAGCGATTTATTCAGGCCGCTGATGGTATGTCCGTCGCCGTGCAGGTTGCCCTCGAAACATTGGATATCATTGCCTATAGGCGTCCAGTCAGTGTAAGCCTTCGGGCTGATATTACTGTTGAGGATGAACTCCAGATTGGCTCCGCCCTTGACATGATTGTCAAGCAGGGCATGATCCTTCGTTGCACCCTCTGTAGCTACGGAGGTCTGCAAGCTCAGGTCGAAGAAGTCCTTCAGCAGGTCAAGTTCGCTCTTCGTGGCTTCGCTCTCGCAGTCGCGGTTGTCGAGATAGATTTTCGAGTTGCGCATCACATCAGGATGATCCACATACATGTGGTGCTCCTTATCCAGCATCACGTCATCCATGTCATGGTAGTTGGCCACGCTGATGGGCACAGGATTCGAATAGGTCTTGCCCAGATAGGTTCTGGAGTAGAAGGCCACCCACACTTTCTCGTTCTGATACCAATAGAGCTTGGTGCTGTTGTTGGTGAACGGCTGACCGTTGCGCTTGTGCTCGGCATCACTCTCATCGGTGTACATCTCCCATCCGTTGGAGATGATCTCATAGAGTCCGGGATTCACCGACGGTGCCTTCATGCCCACAGGGGTACCTGGGAGTACGGTAGGCGGCGGGTTCAGCGGTCCTATCTCAGGCACACCGCTCTCCAGCTGCAGGTGGATGTTCACCACATGCAGCTCGTTCACGTAGCTCACGCCCTCACCCTCGTCGTCGGCCTCATAGTAGTTGTACTGGTAGACCACGGTGATGACCTTCTCTGATGTCACATCCTTGGCATTCGACTCGCGGCTGACATAGAGCGTGGTGGTTTCCGTCGGCTCCATACCCTGAACGACAAAGTCCTTCTGGAGGTTGGGGACGTTGTTCCTATAGTCACTCTCGGAGATGACAGATCCGGCAGAACCAAATGTGCCGCTTATTGGAGTGATCGTGGTTGAGGTGCTTGATGGCGTATAGCCTTCATAACAATAGTACACGGTCCGCTCCGAGGATTCTTTGTTGAATGTAACAGTCTGGACTTTGTTGTTCCTGCTGTCGTCATCCAATGCATCATATTCCTTCTTGGTGAGATCCTGTCCCTTGGCGAAAGGCACACCGCCGTAGATAAAGTTCTCTTTGGCGATATAGACGTCCTGCTGGTCGGAGCCGGCATCAATCTTAAGCCGGGTATAATGGAGCTGCTCGTTCGGAATGTAATTCTCAAAGTCCTCACGGGAGATAGGAGCAGAACTGCTGGTCAAAGTGTAGGTAGTTCCATTCTTGGTATATGTAATACTTCCTGTTCCAGTATAGACCGCCGTGTACTCAACGGGCTTGATGTCGCTATAAGGACTGCGATAAGCAGAAGTATTTCCCGAATACGTAGGATCAGACAGCACGTCGAAGGCATCGTAGTTGAACTCGAACTTATTGCGGTCATCGGTCAACGAGCACCATGACTTCAGGGCACTGTAGTTCTCACCAGATTTGAAGTACTGGCCGCCATACTTTCCTCCTGTCTTACAGATATAGGCCTTGGTCAGACACGACTGGACATACTCTAATGCTTCAGTCTCTGTGACATCGTCCGTATTGGACTTGTTATTGTTATAAGTCTTGTATTTGCTTGCAAGAGTGTTCAGCTGACTCTGTCCTACCAGTTCGCCTCGCAGGATAAAGTCTTCCTCGCCCAATTGTATGGTGTTGACGCAGACGAAGGCCTCCTCGTAATTAGTATCGCTTCCCACTTCCGACTTTGGCTTGGCATTACCGGCCTGAACGTTTCCAGTAGCCACCTTTGCCACGTAAGCCTCATCCACTTCAGCCTGTCCTGTAGGCTTAGGTGTCTGAGGTGGCATTGTTGAAACAGTTGTGGTGTAGTCATCATAGACTTCCTTAGCGATGATTTCTCCCACTTCATAATCACGCTGACCATACAGACCAGCATCCTGTCCTTCCTTCAGTCTGAAAGTCGGGCCTTCACGGTAGGTGGCCGCATGTGCTGTTGGATTATATTCCTCTTTCCTCTTTCTGGTGGTTGTTACAGTAGTGCCGTTAACGGTATAGGTGCTGCTACCAGTGATAGGACTATACCAGTCATCCCAGTCTTTCGGGCTGTTCATGTCGAGGGTGAGGACATAACCTGTATTATGGCTGATGTTGTTAGACGTACGGAACATGTCTTCGAAATGCTCCACGGGCTTGCCCTTCTTGTCGAGAACAGAACTCATGTCGAACGTTGTTGCTTCAGAAGGCAGCATGGCGTAGGTCCCCGTAGGATATGTCACACCATTGACAGAGCAGGTGTCGATGTTGACGTATGTCTCCTTGACAAAGTACTTCTGTTCGTTTGCCGGCAGCTGATTCCAGTCCCACCAGGTGATGACATCGTTCAGATGGTAGGTCTCGCTCTCGTTGTTCACCTTCACACCGTCTGCAGTCATCTTTGTGGTCTGAGTATAGTCGCCATAATATGCATAGAGGTTCTCCTGGACGTTGAGCAGCTGCAGCTTACCGTTCGAGCCAGCCGTGATGGTCAACGGTATTCTCACCTCCTTAGAGTAGGCAGAGGCCGATCCGGCGTATGCCGACACCACCTGGTCGTAGATGTACACCTCACCCTTGATAAACCAGTAGTGGGCGGGCGACTGTACATAGCCGTCTCTATAGACACCGTTGTTGGGATAACAGTCGTCGACAATGCGCTTCGTCTTGTGGATGAAGTTGCCGGAGGTCTCGAGGTCGAGAATTTGTGAGTCATCACCACTACCTTTCTGATAATAAGTGTAGCGTTTATGTGTACGTGCTTCAATATGACTATTATCACTTGCTTTCTTGTTGTAGTCAGAGAGAAGGACGTTTACGTACTCTTGGTGCTCAGTACGGAAACCATGCTCGTTCTTGGCATAGACATAGCCACCACCCTCGATATTCTTCTTCACATTGATGAGGTCGAGTTCCACGATACCGGTGATATAGCCATAGTCTTTATTGGCAGGCGTGCTGTTCTCTGTGGTCAGTTCCAGGAACACACCTGATGCCAGTGCCACCTGATTATGGCAAGTACCGTTGTTACGGTCACGCTTGGTCAGGCGCTCTGTCTTCCAGTTGTAGTAAGTATAATTCCCACCACCATCTTTTGCAACCGGTACTCCAGTTTTGCTCTGTGAATCATATTTGAGGTAGACATCATCGAACTTCACGTCGCTGGTCAGGTTACCCAGGTAGTTCACCACACTGTAGATACCGAAATAGTTGCCATGCACTTTAGAATTGGCGTCCGTATCGCCAGCCACAGACAGCTGCTTGTTCAGCGACACCTCGCCCACACGGTTGATGGTGTACTCTGTCTTGTCGTCCGAATCAACCACACGGTCCTTGGCACCTTGGAGCACCATGCGCGAGCCATAGACACCACAGAAGTCGGCGCGCTGGATGGTATTCAGCAGGCGGCCGGCATAGATGGAGCAGAAACCGAATTGCTTCCAATAGGTTTCTGTTTTGTATTCATTAGGCAAATGTTCATACTCCTCTTCGCTGATTCTGTCATTCACATGATAGAGGTGCCCATTGATGGGAACCTCTTTTTGGCACTGGTATTCCAACTGGAAGTAGGCACGCTCGCGGTTGGTCAGCTTCTGATACTCTGCCAGCGAGATTTGCGTACCCAGTCCGTAGTAGTCGGTGCCGTAGTTGGTGATGTTCAGTTCGCGGTAGCCGTCGACCACAGAGAGGTTGCCGCCGCCGTAGATACCACCGGTATGCTCCGTACCGATAGAGATGAAGTCACGATGGTAGACATCGTAGACGGTCGCCGTAGAGTTGCCGAACACCGTGGGGGCGTTGGCATAGGTATTATCGCTGTTCGTCGACACATTGCCACCCGCAAACACGGCATTGTGGATGGTGACGCCTCGTTCCTTTTCGCCTTCCACATCGCCAGTGAATAACTCAGCCCATTTGCCTGCCCATGCACCATTGGTCTTTGTTGCCTGCAGTGTGTTCAGATAGTCTGTCGGCACATAGTCATATGCATTGTAGGTCTTGCCACCATAGGTTATGCTATTGCCAGGTCTCACCTGTAGATAAGGCGAGATAATCACCGAGCAGTCCTCGGTGAGGGTCTCATGGCCTGATTCGCCTTCATAATAGTACCAATGGTTAGGTGAGCCGGTTGTTCCTTTGGGGTTGGCTGCTTTGTCGGCGATGGTTTTGGCATTGAAGTAGCCATTTCCGAATACGTAGCCCACGTCGCCGCCGCCAAACACGTTGCCGTAGCCGCCGGTACCGTCAGCCTGGAGTGCCACACCTTCCACCGTACCGATCTCACCACCGTGGATATGCACCTCAGTCTGTCCGAACACATAACCGTCGGTATAGAGCTCATGAGTACCGCCATATCCCAAGATGTTATAGCCCTTGCCGCCTCCAAACACGTTGCGCTTCACATGGCCGTTGAACAACTCGATACGTGTCTTGCCATACTTATAAATAGCCTCCAACTCACGATCCAAGCCCGTCAGGTTTTTGGTCTTTCCACGTCCCACGGTGGCAATCTCACCGCCACCGTAGAGACTGCTACGGACAATGCCGCCCCACATTGTGATGTTGGTAAAGTCCACAAGGCTCTTGTCGTCGTAACCACCACCGAAGGCATTGCCGCAGTCCTTCAGTCGGCCTTTGCGCTCTGAGGGGACTTTCCAAGTAGCATCGCTGACCAGCTCCTCATAGCGCGCTGTGGTCTCCCCTGAGTCACTGACGATATTGCCCTCTTCATCAAGAGCCTGACCTGCCAGAAGGTGAACATAGCCAATATAGCCGTTGTTGATGGTCAGGTTGGCTGTTCCATAGACAGGACCACCCTCACCGGCACCATAGGCATTACGCTGAACGGCAGGTACGCCTTTGTAGAAGCCATAACCTTCAGGCAGCGTTGCCTGATCTTCACGGATACCAATCGTGACATTGGAGACACCAAGGATATCATCAGTCGTTTCTGTCGTGCTTGTATTGTGATAACCCACGGGGCCTTCATAACCACCGCCATAGACATTACGCAACGTACCTCCTTCTATATAGGCATTGGTGGTGGCGACAAAGTTTTTGGCAGCATACTTATCATATACAGCACCACCCCACCCGGCTGCGTAAACATCTTTGTTAACCGTACCGCCATGGAGACCGATGTAAGTGGTTCCGCTGACGGAAGCATCGGCACCCATGCCAGCACCATAGGCATAACCAGCCACGTATGCACCCTTGTTGATATAGACATTGGTGTTGGTCTTCTCACCCAAGGGATTCGTCTTCACCAGATAGCTATTCAATCCTTCATCGGTATAGCCCGTAGGCAAATCTTGAACAAGGTCCGATTTGTCGACAGACTGTTTATTAAGCACCATACCGCCATAGCCGCCGCCATAGACCTCATACACACTGGCACCTTCATTCAAGTTCACCACGGTGTACTGTGCCCAGGTGTCCTTACCGTAACCGGCACCAAAGACCTTCGTGGTATAACCTTTCGCTTTGTTTTGCACCACCGGAACGTCAATGTTGATCCTGCTGTAAAGGGTTCGGCGGGCACTGTTGTTACCACCATAGATACCTCCCGACATCAGGTTGCCGTCTTTATCCAGATCTTCATCTATCCAATGCCCCAGCATCACGGCATCACGGCTATGATAGTTGACGTTGGACTCGAACACGTCGCAGGGCTTTTCGATGTCCAGGCCGTAAGCGCCGCCGAAGATACGGTTCAGGTAGATGGTAGAACCGGTGGGTACATTGACGATGGTGCGCCGTGTGATGCCTTCCTTGTAGCTGGCACCATAGACATCCTTCAGATGGCCACGTATCAGGTCGATCACCGTAGATGCAGTGACACCGTCAGCATTGTCTTTGGCCACCGTGGGAGTCAAAGCAGGTATGGTTGTGTTTCCTATCGTGGTGGCAGATTCAGCATAGCGCATACCTACGCCACTATAGTCGCCGGCACCAAACACCTCCGTATTAATGAAACGAATATCGTCGTCCTGCCTATTATCTATCAGCACGTAACTGCGATCCTGCATCTTATCACGGTCGCCATCGCTGGCATGATTGTAGGCATGCCCCTGTCCTGCACCGTATATTTTCTTTACTGCATTACGAGTATCGCTATTGGGCTTGAAATTCACGAAAGCATTGTCCATCCAAGGCTTGGTAAAGCCCGTACGTGCTGTTCCCTTATTGTCGTCAGTTGTATCCGTATCACCATTCGTATAGGTATAGCTCTTAAAGTGGGAATCCGTATAGTCATAGTCACCGTAACAGCCACCGAAGATGTATTCAACGCGACCCTGAACATATTCGGTGTAAGCCGATGCTTTCAGCACATCCGGGGCAGGATTGTTATCGTCATCCTTCTTGTTCTTGGGGTTATACACCATACCCAAGACATCGATGTCGGTGTTAAGACGGTTCTTAAAGTCTGCGCTACCGAAAATACGTCCTCCAAGATCGTTTCCGCCATAGATATGGTCACGAATCCATGGGAAGCCCAGATCGTTTTCATTTTGGGAATTACGGCCCACATGAGTCTCGGTATGTCCCAGAATGTTAGCATTACAAGAGCCGGCGAAAGAGTTGAAGATGCGGCCATTGCCCAGATTGATGTGGGTGTTGCCAGCAATCAGTCCTTCAAAGCTGCCACCATAGATAAACTCGGCCTCTGCCATCTCCTCATGGTCGATGACTTCGTCGGAGTTGTCCTTATCACCACGGTAAGTACCGGGATATTTGTGAATATCGCTTAGGTTGATATAGGTACTGTAATTCTCGTTGTATTCGTATGTCAGATTGTGCTTAGACGGGTCATTAGGATCAGGATCGTAGCTAAGAGCTTTGCCTATGGCACCCTGCTCACCACCACCGAAGATCTGGAAGGTGTAGCCAGCATTCAGGTTGATCGTGGCACTACCCCAAATCTCGGAATCAGCTCCATAGCCGCCACCGAACACATTCAACGCACGACCCAGTGGGTCCATACCCTGTTCGCCAATAAGGACTCCTGTATTGCGATACGTGATGTTATAGTTTCCATCATACAACTTAGCTTCGCCCTCATTCTCCTCCACCACGTCGAAGATGGCATTATCTCCCGTACGGTCCACCAGAGAAGCATTCAGGTTGATGACCACATTACCGTTGACGTGGCCATTGCTGTAGCAGCCACCATAGATGTTACCACCGTGGAAACGACGGTATAGATCTTTCTCGGGGTCGTAGGTAATGACTCCACCCTTATCAACGGAAGACATTGCTGTATAAGTCTTTGTTTCCGGATTGAATGTCCTGCTGTCAACAGTATTCCACTCCAAGATGCGGTTGCCATTACCATCCAGCACAAATTGCTCATTGCCTTTGTCATCCAGAATGGCCTGATAATTGGCATCTCTTTGAATCTTCCATCGTTTCGGCTGAATCTTCAGACCGCCGAAGTTCAGTATCAACTTATTGCCATTGTCACCAGGATCGCCCAACAGACCGCCCAAGTACTGGGCATTGAGCTTCGTTTCTCCATCGTATTTCTCATAGACATTGGCCATGTTACTGCCACCTACGACTTTGTCATAGATAACCACCTTGTCGTTGAAACTAACGTTGAAAGTACCGTTAATCTTCATGCTACCGACGTTACCTCCACAATAGAAGGAACCAAACTGTGTGGAGTATGCTTTATAGGTCTTCGTATAATCTCTCTGGGCCTCTGGTTTCGCATTTTCAATATCATCACTATCGAAAACGACTTCCGGCTCAATCATCATGGCCACACCGTCCATGTATTTATCAAACTGTCCGGAATTAGTCAAATCCATCGTGCTGAAGTCATAGTTCTGACCACCTACAGACACTGTTCCTGCATATCGCTTCAGGATTTCATCGGTGACCAGATTCTCACCATTATTGCCGAGGAACACCTTGTCGGCAATGACATACGAACCAATCTTCAACTGGGCTGTTGCACGCTTGTTGGATCCAACGCTGCGCAACGTCGCGCTGTTTCCGCCGCAATAGATAGCACCGCCAATGATGGTAGGTTTAGCTTCCGTACCCATCACACGAATAGACACCGCCTCCGCATTGGGACGGAAAGCGTTCAGAGCGTCCACAGAACTCGAACCTGGATCATAATAGAAGTCTCTGTACTCATCATTATCCTTTAAAGCCGCGTTATCAGTGTAGGCATACGAGCCGTTACCACCACCATAGACATCGCCTCTGACAGATGCATAGATACCAACGGCGTTGCCTCCAGTCACGTCGCCAGAGATGTCGTTACCGCCATAGACATTGTTGATGTCTCCACCCCGGACTAGCACACGGGCAGAAAGACCTGCGGGGAAATTGTATCCTTGTAATTGGATATCAGACGGCGAAGACTCAACAAAGGTGCCGCTTTCAAGCGTACCAGAAATCAAAGGACGCACCGCAGCCATGCGGCAGCCGCCAAAGACGTTGTCGACCACAATGGAAGAATTGGTCTGTATCTCAAGTAACAAGCCTCCCTTATGCGTCATTGCCCCTTGGTTACCACCACTATAAAGGTTGCGAATCTTGCCATCTTTCAGGTGCCATGTAGGCTGAATGGCCATCTCTGCCTTGTTGTTTCCGCCAAAGACACGGGCAAACTGGAAATCATTGCTGCCCACTTGTGTGGAAACAGTGTTGAGACCCATTTCCTTCATGCGGGCTTTGATACCATTATCATCAATATTCAGTATCGTCTTCAGGTGCTCATCCGTGGTCACAGCACTGCTGTTATCGACACAAATATCAGTGGCAGCTGTCACCGTGGCGTTGTTTCCACCACCATAGGCGTATGCAATGGTACCTCCGCGCAACTCCAAATAGGTCTTGCTGAGTTCGGGCTTAATCATTCCCAGGTATGGGCTGCTCGTCGATGTATAATCATAGTCGCCATTACCGCCGCCAAAGAGCTGGCCGATGAAGATATGATAAGGCTGAGTGGTAGTAGCAGATTCACCCGTTCCTTCCGTAACGGTTCTCTCCCTGGTTGTGAGGACAAAGGCACTATACTTTTTTGTATTATCACCTGCATTTGTCTCTCCTTCTGCAGGGGTGATGCCGTTTGCCGCAGCATCTGTCAGTTCTGTGGGAATAGGATCAGTTTCCATAACAGATCCCCCTACCTTTCCTGCGATATCATTACCGCCATAGACATAGTTGATGACGATGTTGTCGCTCATGTGCTCGCCATCGACATTGACGAACGCATGACCATCGACATTGGCCTGACGGGCGCCACCATAGACACTATTCAGGTCACCAGCATGCACCGTGACTTTGGTATTGCCACCTGTGTCACCAGCGTTACCGCCGCCATAAACGTTACCACCAATAGTAATCTGCGCCCTGACCGCCGTCGCTGCCAGAAGCATCACCAAACCTATTATAATAAACCTAACTTTCAATTTTCAATCTTCAATTTTCAATTACCAATCGTTATCGTCGGGTTGTCCAAGTCTGGCTCCGACAGCACATACAAGTATGTGGGGTTCACCGTCAGGGTGAGTACTGTACGTTTGTTGACTCCAGCCACTACAGCCGGGAGTTTGTTGACAGCCTCACAATTCTGGCGAACCAGATTGCCCTCAGGATGTTCTGTCGTCACGTTTTTGTCGTAGACATCATACGTGCATTTCAGCTCAAGAGCGTTAGCTATATCATCTTGAAAAGGTGCAAAGTAACCGTCAACTGTTTTATTATTTATCATTGGCAGCAGTTCGCCTTCTTCACTGGTGAACAGCGTGACATAATCATTAGACTTTGAAGTTTGATTACCCCATTGAATGGTATATGGCTCATATCCAGGCAGTACGGTCTCTGGTTTTTGCCTTAATGTGATTGTTAATGGATAGGTGATTTGAGACTTTGTCTTCAACTCCACTTTCTTCAGTTTGATGGTGCGTAGCTGACTATAGACTTCATTCACTAAGAACTTAAAGCTGACGCATGAGTAAAGGTGGTCGAGCATCAGACAGACAAAGTTACTACCAGTAGCCTTGCCTTCGTAAGAGAACAATCCTGCCTCCAGGTTGACAGCCTCAGTAGGGTTAGCACTCGACACCTGCTTTACTCCCGTCACCACAGAGAAATCACCGGCCATCACTGGTGGCAGATCCGTGAAACTCAGAATAGCTCCTTTTGAATAATCATCATTCTCTGTCAGTTTCGAAATAGTACACGTGATATTGTCGTTGACCGGCATATAGCCATAGATGTAGTATGTTATACGGTTTGTCACGCTCACCTGGGAATTCCAAACACCATTCACACAGGAGAATGTACGTACTTTGTCTGGGGCTTCGCTGGCAGTTGTAGCATACACTCCAATACTATTCGGACCGAAATATGGAGAGTAGCCATCGGGGAGGCTGACGGCACGAGTCATAGACGGAGACACTTCAGCCATCTCCTGAGAATAAGGCACCAACTGGAGCATGGAACTCTCTCCTCCGACTGTATCTGAGTCATCGGAACAAGCCACCATGATTACTGCCATTAGCAAAAACAGCAGTCCTTCGCGTACCTTATTTACATATAATATATAATCACTCATTCCTTCTTACCAATTATACACTTCTTGCGAACTATCAACAGAATCCTCCCAGTTTTTAACAGCTACCGTGACAGCCACCAGACCCGATTTACTGTAATAGGCATAGACCGTCCACGTATGATTACGCGAGAAGTCACCGGCTGCCTTCATTTTAAATGTAGCCGTCTTCTCTACTTCCTCACCCTTCTGATATGTTATGACACCCTCAAGCAGCCTGTCGCTTTCACGCAGATAGAAAGGTCCTAACTCTTTCAATTCCTCATTAGTCACACCTTCTGCTATCAGATTCTCATAATCTTGCGCGCTTTGCGCTTGATAGACATACAATAATGGATCATCATTCTTCGGGATGTCATCCCAAGGTTCAGGCAAAAACTCCTTCGCATCGTCGGCTTCGGTTTCATAACTGCCAACATGATAAACGGGATACGGTGTGGTCATCTCACTGGTCCCTAAGAAAAGATATTCCTCTTTTGGAATCATCCATTTATTCAGTTTTACGCTTTTAATCTTAAGCGGTATATCTTCTTGGTTCTCCTCTGGCTTTTCCCTACAGAAGACAAAGCGGATCTTCGATACTGCACGTGTCAGTTTCACGTTTTGAAGCTTGTAGACTGGAGACGATCCCTGCACTGTCACATTGCGCAGCACGCCAGACATGGGCAGGCCTATGGAACTGCCATTTCCGTATTGAGGCACTTTTGCAGTCAGCGGCTCCAGTCCAAAATAGTTATTTGTTTCTGATTTCTTTATCATGGCAGCCTCCAATTCAGCCCGAGAAGTCGCTTCAGAGAAGGTCATACCGAAACTGGATGTATTTGCAACCACATAGACATCCACACGAGGTAAAGGATTATTATTAGTCTGGGCTGTCTGTGCTTTCTGCGCAAAAGCTTCGCTCACACTCAACTGATAGTGTGCCTCACCGTTACTATTTGTTCCATTCAAATCTTCCACAGACTCTGGAGAATAATAAGCAACAAGATCACCTGAAACGTTATCGAACACCCATATCTGAAGTTTGGTGATAATACTCTCGTTGATGGTATTGTCAATCGTGTTGACTTCTCCGATATCACCTCGGGTGATCATCGGTTTGTCGGGTGCATAGACATAGATGTTGATGACCGGCGGCTGCTTGGTCTCCGTCGTATCACTCTCACTGCTACAAGCTGTCAGCAACAGCACGATGAGCATTAGTCCTATGTATCTTAACACTTTCATTCCAAAATCACATTGTCCGTTTCAGCCTGTATCCAATTCGGTGTCAATTCCACGCCCAATTCCAGTCGTCCCCCCAACATGTTTGGCAGCACGTTATAAGCATTGGCCAAAGAATTCACCGTTGTCGTGATGGTCGTTATATAGTCTTGTGTAAAAACACGTCCTCGGGCATTATCGTCGGTAGTTGTTCCTTTTGTAGGGTCGATTTTACCCATCAGGTAGAATTTCGTTCCTGGATAGATGACACCACCCTTACCACGGAATTCTGTTCCACTGTCGTTACGGAACTCCAGGGCGATGGTCACCTCTTCTGCCTCATTGCCGTCATTTCCTTCTCCCGAATCGTAAGTCTGCAGCACCAATGTAGATGGAATGACATGGTCATCTGTCGTTGACAAGCAACAAGAAGAGCCTACCTGACTGTCGTAGATAAAATGGTCATCGACATGTGAAACTGCTCCATTCTCAAGAACAGGCTTAAAATCAAAGCCCACAGGGTGCTGGTTACATATAATTATACCCGTCAGCGGGAAAGAAGGATTATTTGAGCTGTTAAGCAAAGAGAGCTCCTTTCCTGCATCGTCTGTCAACTTATCGGTTGTGACCTTTTGCAAGGTTGCCTTCAAACGCCCTACTGCATAGTTCAAAGGTTTCTTGATAGCCACACCCTTCGTGTTTCCAGATACGAAGGCATTCTTATTCTCGTATTTCTCAAGCACGCCACCATCCCCAGTCCAAGTTGTTGCTGTACTTCCTGTACCATACATGGGTTGGAAATCTTCGTCATTTGACGTATCTATACGACTGTTAACATAATAGAACAGCTCTGGAGGATAGCACCAACGGTCAATGTTGTTGATGTTGTCCAATGTGGTTGTGACGGTCTGTGCCACAAAGCCGTAGTTCTGAGTTGCTTCCGACAACTTGGCCCAACGCAGAGCTGCCGCACCGTCAGGAAGATTATATTTAGCAGGATAGTCGAAGTTGAAGCCTTTCAATGTAGAATTCTCGACAGTCAAAGTCATCTGATAGTATGTCCCATCTATCGTTTTGTTATACGAAGTCGGATCTGTTATTCTATTAAGGATATCAGTCTTCAGCCTTGCCCCCTCCGTACCAGTTTCAAACGATATTTGGTTTAGCATATCAGACAGCGCATTGACATGATTCATAACATTTACACTTGCACCGGCCATCACCATTGTGCCGTTATTCTCCTGCCCAGTGAAAACTGTATAGAGCAACTTCAGCGTCTCATCAGTAGTTGAACTCCAACCTGGCGTTTGGGCGATAAATGTCAGATAGTCCGCCAACAACTGTGCCTCAGCAGGAGCTTTCGTAGAAGGATAAATAGGATCAGGGCTGAACCTGAGTGTATTGAGGTCTGGGTTGATGAGCTCAGGCACTTGCAATGAACCAAAGTAAACCTTATTTGGCACCTCTGAAGGGCATGTAGGACTATTCGTTGAGGCTCTTCCGTATACCAAGAATGCATTAATGCCTCTGATGAGCGTATAGACGTTATAGAGATAGAATCCCCCATAGTTGCCCGTCTGTGGGTCATGACTTTCTAATAGACTTGCATCTCGCAAAAGCCTTAAGGGACGGTCAGAACTTGTAATCTGATCACTGCTGATGGCAAAAGGAATCATGTAAACATCTCCCAAGCCTCGGTAAGAACGCCCATTTCCCTGCTCCTGTACCACAGCATCGGCCATACGGGTTTGGCTGACATTTGCCTGAGAGACAGAGAATGCCAGACTGGCCTTCACACTGCCATCGTCATCATATTCAGGTTCGTCGATGAGCGAACACGAGCTGAGTGCCTGTACCATCAGCACAGGCATCAGCAGCATATATCGTGTCCACTTCCTCATCGCGCGCGTTCCTATATTATATAATATATTATATCTCCGGAGTCAGCCTCAAGCCTTGTCTCCACTCGAGATCGACAGAAGTGCCGAGCTCGATGCTGGGACTGCTCAGGTCGGGAATGCCGTTGGTAGCCGTACCCAGACCATCAGGGTTGGACGGTGAGTCAGGATACTCACCTGTTTCAGGATCCTTCTCTACAGGTATGTCCACCTCACCATCGCCATCGGTATCCCATCCCGGACCGCCATGGTCAGGATCGGAAATGAATTCATCGAGGGTGCCGTCATCATTGATGTCGTAAGGGACATCATCAGGTGTGCCATCGCCATCAGTATCTATGCCGATAGGCTTTCCGTCACTATCCTTGATATAGTCAATATGCGGCTGGCCGTTCTTGATGGTCACAATGAGCTGTGTGACATGATCCTGGATGACGATCTTATCCAATACTCCGTCCTTATAGCCAGAGTTGGGAGCCTGTGGGTCGAGTTTCACGACCAGATAGAAGGTACCGCCGGAAGGTATGATACCGTCGGCACCCATGAAGTCTGAACCACCATTCACAAGTTCCAAGGCTGCATAAATAACCTGATCTTTGTAGGTTTCCAATGCCAGCGTCTGATTGGCAGCTGAGGTTGAGTTAACATTTGCCACGACACCAGACACCTCGCGGTCGTAGATGGGTTTATTCTCATGAAGCAATGCCGAGAAGTTGTAGTCCACGGTGTTCTGTCCGCCTAGCAGGAAGCCCTTGAGGGTATAGCCGCTGCCGATATTCACTTCCTTGCCATTACGGTCATAGAACGTGCCGTCTCCCATCTTGATTGTGGTCTCGATGCGGCCTACAGCATATTGTACCGGGTCACGCAGTGCGATGGACTGCGTACCAGCCTCCACGGTTTCCCCTGCTCCCTGATAGACATTGGTGATGACATCATTCCAAGAACTCCTGCTATCATACTGAGAAGACTTCCTGGCAGCAGCAGCCTTCAGCGGCGTACTGACATAGTACCACAGGGCGGCAGGATAGAGATAGTCGGTAATCTCTTGCTTGAAATCTGGCGAATAGACCGCCGTGATGTCTTTGAAGCTACTTGTAAGAGGATCCCACTTCAGACGTGCAGCACCGTCGGGCAGACCGAGGTTGGTGGGATAACCGGTGTAAGTACTCTTCAGCGTAGCAGGCTGACCTTCGCTAAGACTCGAGCATGCTCCCTCTATCTGGCTTCTGATGGCATCGGCGAGCCCACGGGCGGGATCAGCAGGCAGCACATGGTCGGCTGCGAAATAAAGTCTGCTCAGAATGGCAGCCAACGTGGTTGACGAACCAGTCGTCAGACTGATGAAGTTACTGTAGAGCGTAGCCAGCGAATGGTTGGTAGTGGTGCTCCATTTGTCGTTCGGCGCAGTTGCATTACCGTCTGTGGTATTGGCAAGTGCTGACAGCAGCGCCACGATGGCCTGTCCGGTGGCATCCCCAGCCTGTGGATCTGAGCTGGTATTGATCTGCTGCAACGAGAACCTGATGCTACTAAGATCCTCAAAATCCGTATTCGTCAGACCTGTAGAGTTGACAACACCATTTACAAACATGTCAGAAGAGGACTGCATGGCCTTACCATAGAACAAGAAATGTTTGGTGCCCACAGGAACAAACTGGTCAGCATAGACCTTGTAGTTTACCTGGCCAGGACTGTTCAAAGCGTCAATATCTTCTAACGAAATGATATCGCCGCTCTTTACTGACGTTGATGTCGGTACTGCATCGAAAGCAATCAGACGGATATTGTCAATGCCACGGAACGAGGTAACCGTCCCATCCTTCTGAGTGATGGCATCGGACATACGGGTTTTCGTCCGAACCACCGAACGGGGGATAGAGATAACAAACTCCGACTTCACACCGGCATGGCCGCTGCTGTCGTATACCACATTCTCGTCGATAGTCTCAGACGAGCAGGCAGTGAATCCCACTGTGCCTGTGAGGGCGCTGGCCATCATCAAGGCGAATGACTGAATCTTTTTCATACCTTATTATATTTATTTATATATTAGTCGCTTTTATCTATAACTATAGTTCCGTGTCATCAAAGAAGAGACCTTCACCCCAGCCGAGATTGACACTCAGGCCCAGTGTCGGGCGGGGAATGTCGAGATTGGGCAGTCCGTAGGTGGCGTTGGCCAGACTCTTGATGGTAATGTCGACCGTCGTGAAGTGGTCTTTGCAGAAGATCTGGTTCAGCGTCTCACTATGGTTCGTACCATCCTGCGGGTTCATATTGGTCACCAAGTAGAAAGTCGCTCCCTTGACAATAACACCATCGGCTCCCTGGAAGGAATCACCGTTGTTTACCAACTCCAATGCCACCAGGATTGGCTGATCGGCCGATGTGCCAAGTCCGAGGATATAGTCCGGTTCACAGTAATATCCCTTTCTAAGATTCTGAGGCCCGCCACCCAGGTCTGTATCATAGATGGCATAGGTGCGGCTTGAAGCAACAGGTTGGAAATTGTAGTCCACCTCGCGCTGATTGCCCACGATATACCCCTTAAGTGTGAACGTGCCGTTGCTGACACTGACATACTTCCCATTGGCATCCTTGATAGCATCGGTACCGATTCTGCTGCGGATATTCAAACGACCCACAGCGTAATTCACCTGCTTGACCATAGCCACCGACTGAGTCTCGGGTTGCACGGTTGTCTCGGCAGACTGATACCCATCATTCAGGAGTTCCTGCCAGGATGTGTACTGATTGACCACTGCCGAGCCTTGCTCATTCGTTCCGAGTATCACCTGTTTGTCGGACGCCAGAATATCGGAGAACACCTGATAGTGGAGGTTCATCGGATAGGCATAGTCGTTGACGGAGGTCACTTCGAGATCGTTGCTGTACACTTGCTTGTCGGGGATCTCAAACTCACCCGTTGTCGCATTCCATTTGATGCGTGCCGCACCATCGGGCAGATGGATGTCGGCAGGGAAGCCCTGGTAGTCATCCTTCAGTACGATGACACCATTCTTGATATCTGGTGCGGGATCGGCCTCACAGCAGTCGGTAATCATCTTGGTAATGGCGGCTTTCAGTTGCAGAATCGGATCTGTCTCGTCAGACAGGGTTGGATCGTCAGCCGCCTTCTGGTTGACTATTTGAAGGATGAAGCCGAGCATCACCTGCACATTATACGATGACAGGGTGGTCAGCTGAGTCATCCGCTGGTAGGCCTCGTTCAGATAGACATCGCCCACGGTAGCCCATTTGTCATTGGGAGCCGCCCCGGGGCCTTTGATCTTCATCAGGTTGTTGAGCAACGCCAGCAATGCCTGCCCTTTCGTGCTGCCTCCCAGCGGAGCCGTTGAGGGACATATCTGCACCGGCCGGAACCGGATGTTGTCATTGCCCGTATAGGAACTGTTTCCAAGACCGACGGTCTCAATGACGCCAAAGTGCATCCGCTTGTCATGCAGGGTCGGATATAGGCTCTGTTCTTCTTCCTTCAACTCCTCGACAGCGCTGGCATAGAACCCGAAATGGGAAGTGCCAACAGGGACACTGATCTCCTGGCAGAGTGAATAGTCCTCCAAAGTCACCTCATCCGTCACCTCATCGCCGGAGGTATTCATCTCAATAATGTTTCCGAGTTTCTTTGAATCAGCCGTCGGATATTGGTTGAAACAGAGCAGGTGAACATCGTCGATGCCCCTGAAATAGTCGCTTTCGGCATCACCCTCCTTGTGTTCCTGCACCACATCGGAAGTCATACGGGTAGCAGCCTTGCCAGTGCGCAAGCCGACGATACGTGCCGGCAGCGAAAAGCTCAGCTGAGCCGCCACCGTAGGAACAGGCGCATTGGGATCCACCTCTTCCTTGGTGCACCCCCCCGTCAGCAGTACAGCCATCAGCAGCACTACGCACCTGAACATCTTACTATAATACTTGTCTACTCTCAATTTTCTATGATTAAACCACTTTTCCAATCCAATGTTATCGACGTACCGATCTCAGGGTTCGCAGACTTGATGCCTCCCCCTTCCTCCAGGTCCACATAGATCACCATCACCTGTCCGGCCATCAAAGCCTTTCGTACATTGAGGACTGTGCGGGTGACAGTTCCGTTAAGGAGCCTGACAAAGACATATTTGCGCCAGATACGTTTCTGGTCTTCATCACCAAGCTGCACGTCCTCGTCACCTATGTCTGCACGGGTTTCCGATGTCAGCCTATGAGCATCCTCTGCCGTATCGCAGCTGGGGAAGGTGACAGCATAGAACACCTCCCGCTGCTTTGGCGGATTCATCACATGCACATCGTTCACCATCGGATTCTCATCATGCTTGAAGACACTGTCATTGACCATAAAGCCGTTGGCAAAGTCACTGCTGCGCACCCAAATATCTTTGTATTGCACATTTTTCTCATTGCGGATGACAAGGACACTGGCACAGTTAGCCATATAAAAGGTAACATTGAACGTTTGACTCTGATTACCCTTGATGTCTATATCATGACGGGCCGTGAACAGGCCGATACGATGACTGTCTATTTGCTTGCTGCCCGACTGTATCAGCTGCAGGCTATTTTCACGGTCAGTGCCATTTACAAAGATGGACGGCTCTTCCATCATATTGGCCAAAGCCAAGTGACGGTAATCCTCGGCAGGAAGGTTCAGTTCATAAGTGGCCTGGCCTGCATCCATAATATGGTGATCAAAGAAGCTGAGGTCGCCATTGGCAAAGAACGAGAGATCCACGTCGTGGGCATATTCCCGGAATATCATCTTCAGGGAGTCCTCCAACAGGTCGGCCACCTCTGTCTCAAAGCGATTCCTGAGCACCGTCTGCAGTTCTAACGCAAGGTTGGTCTTAAGACTCACCTGATACTGCACATTAAACTTTTCCTCACACTCCGACAGATCCTCATCAACCATCGAACAGCCAGAGAATAAAGGTAAAAAGATAAAAAGGTATAATGGTAAGAAGACAAACACGCGGAAAGCCTGGCAGAACTTGGGAATCCTGTCATGCTTCATGCCTATCGTCATATACCTCTTCATCTTACTCTTTACTCTTTATTCTTTATTTTTCACTTTCCGTGTACATCCGTGTTCATCCGTGGCGCCAATCCTCTATGGTGCCTGTCTTGCTACTGAAGCCCTCATATTTGGCAATGGTGCTAAGGATGTAACTCCTCAGCCCTTTCGCATTCTCCTTCTCGCCAAGATTGAAGTCGAAGCTCACAACAGGATAATGTCGCCATTCCTGCTCCAAATCCATGATCTTCAGACCTTCAAACAGGTCGCGGCGACCCTCAAAATAAGCCTTTAAGGTACTGATAAGCAAGCTCTTGCCGAAACGGCGCGGGCGACTAAGGGAATAGATGCTTCCCTTAGCCAACTCGTACACCAAGTCGGTCTTATCCACATAGACGTAGCCACCCTTGCGGATCTTCTCAAAACTTTGTATGCCTATCGGATACCTCATCGTCTTTTGTTCTATTCTCACAGAGGGGAGTTCCCTTTGTGAGAAATGATGATAAATAATTTTTACTGGCCGAGAACAACATTTTCGAAGTTCAGACCACTCGACCAATTCAAGTCAACACTCAGACCAAGTGACAGATGTGAGGCACGCAGGTCAGGTACAGAGACCAGTGCATACTTCAAAGAATTCTCACCAATGACAAAGCTGGCTGTTGTTACGAAGTCCTGAATGAACACACGACGCACCTTTATTGTGTTGCCGTCAGTATCGTATGGCGGCAAAGCGTACTTGGTTGGCCAGGTGATACCTAAAGACTTATCAGCTACATATTCTTCTGCTGTTTTGCCCAATGAGGTCAGTTGGGCTTCAGAAGTCACATTTGGGTCGAGTTTTCCAATGAGGTAGAACGCACTACCATTACGGATTAGGTTGTTCATTCCCCAGAAGTCTTTACCTGAGTTGTTTGTCAGTTCAAGAGCCACATAAACGGTGTTTTGATTTCCTTCTCCTGCTTTGTAGTTATCCCATACCATCGTATAGTTCTCACAGCCTGAGGGTGTCGGAATAGCGGTGCTGGGAAGGTCATTATCATAAACCATGCAAGAATACGGATCTGGATCCCCTGTTCCTGGAGTCTTGGTGATGTAATTCCAGCCTACAGACTGAGGCTGCCCGCCAACAAGGACACCAGTCAGTGTAAAGGGGCTTCCTGAAACAGCAATTGTGTTATCAGCTTCACCTGTATGTATTACAGAATTATTATCCTTCAAATCCGCAACCTCACTGGCATAAGCAATAGTTGTTTTCAACATGGAGGTACCATAATTGATGTTCTCTTGCATAGCAACACTACGAGTGGAAGACAGAACATGACCATTTTTCGTCCAATCAACGGTGTTGTTACCGGGTGCGTAAGTTGTTTTCCAGTTGTCATCATTGTCCCAGTTAATAGCACCATCTGGATACTCGGTTTTAACATGAGGATCACTGGTTACGCGTATAGGGCTATTGCCGAAATAACATAGCTCAGCAGGATACATATAGTTCTTAGGGTTGAAACTACCGCCTGTACTACCCATGGCATAGGTGGGGACCTGCGACATATAGGCATATTTGTTCACAATATTTCCAGAGTTGTCAACGGCAGTATAAGTCATAACAGTTGCGCCCGGGGGAAGATGGAAGAGACCATCAGGAAATTTATTCAAATCGCCGGTAACTTTGTCAAAACCTGATGTTATTCCTTTATTTTGTTTAACAGTATTAGTTTCAATCCATTGCCAAGTACCTTCATTCTTAAAAAATTTATTGATAACCGATTGGACACCTGAGGCAACAACCTGTGCAGCATCCTCTTCAACAGTAGTGGGAGTGGTAGTAGTCGTAATAGAATTCATCAAATTGTAAATATCTCCTACCAATGCTGCTATTACCTTACCCTGGCCATTGCGAAGCTCACTTGACTTAAAAGTATTCAAAGAAACAAACGTGTTAGCCAAAATGGTACCTAAAGCACACATGTTGGCACAATCATCCGCACTTACGTATGTCGAAGGGTCTTTTTCCTTTGCTGTGATAGTGCCGTTCGGTTTAAAATCAACATAATCTTTCCACGCAATGTTTTTGTTCACAGTCTTTCCATCGCGAGTTTTATTTACAGCTGAAGAGGCATTAATGATATCATTAAGAACATCGGCTATCAATGTTTCATATTGTCCCAGAGCCGTCTGACCATCATCAAGAATGGTTGCCCCTGATCCTGTATCATCAGGTACGCATGGTGCAAGAGTAAAGGAGGCATTAGCAAGGGTTGAACTGGGTGCGAAGTCAATACTGCCATAAACGGCTCCAGCTGTTTTGCCTACTGCAACAGAACCTTGCATGGCACGTCCCCAGAACATGAGAGTGTTCGTTCCTGTAGACAGCGACATCTCAAGAACACGGCGTGATTTATCGGTTCCTTCACCATTCAACTGCCCCGCTGCAATCAGCTCGTTGAGATCATAGACCTTGTCTGCTGTTTCTGTACCAGCAAATACATGGCTTCCGTCAGATGACAGTTTGTAGGTGTAGAGCTGTGCATTACGTATGCCACGAAAAGTTCCTGCGCCAATCTGAACAGTTGATGCAGCCATACGGGTTGTCGACTTAGCACCTGTCTCTACATTAAACACAAAATCTACCGGCACCTCGCCTGTTTCAGGGTTGTAGCCTGGATTTACGTCCACCACGTCCTCGTCGGTACAGCTGGTAAAACCAGTTGCGCCTGTCAGTGCTATCGCACCAATCAAGGCATAGACAAAATTCTTTTTCATACTTTCGAAAGTTTTTATTTTTTATTTATTCATTCAATTGATGAGATACACGACATTAACGCCCAACAAGGGCAAGAGGAAAATGCGGTCGTCCTTACCATAGTAGGTGCCGCAAACAGCACAGTCATACTCCTTAAACCAGGCATAGCCGACGGCGACACCAGCCTCGGCCTCAAGACGCCAGGTGCGGGAGAGAATCCACGAATAACCGTATTTAGCTCCGAGGGCGACGAGGTCACCCTGCAGGCGACGGTCTTTCACTGCCGAATAGAGACCAAAGGGAATCTTGGTGTTACCCACATTAAAGTGGCTGTAAATGAGATCGCCCTCGAAATAGCCCTTATGGAAAATGGAATCATTGTATCTTCGCGCGCGTAAAGAAAAAAGCATGTGGCGCCATTTCTTGTTCTTCTCCTTGTCGATATCCCAGGCATTGAAACCAGCCAACAACCCCACCGTCATCTTCGGACTGACCCTCAAGTCGATACCGAGATTGGGCGAAAGTGTTGCATCATAGAGCAAATTGTTGCGTAAAGCCACCTTCGGCAAAGAATCCGCAGGCAACTGGCTTTGCGAGTTATCTTGCTGAGCCATAGCCCTCTGGGGAAGCAACAGGCCCAAAAGCAACACTATAACAAACGGTTTAACAGGTCTCATCTATCGGATATATTAAGCAAATGCAAAGATAATACTTTTTTTTGAGAAATCGAATGCTTTTCACCGATAGACACTTATTATTTAACACAAATTAAATTAATTCGACTAAAACGCACAAGAAAGACCCCACCCCGCCCTTCGGGCACCCCTCCCATTAATAATGGGAGGGGAGTAGCTGCGCATACTGAGGCGGCAGCCCCTCCCATCCCATCAAGGGGAGGGGTGCCCGTAGGGCGGGGTGGGGTCTGTAACCTAACTTATACGCGGGGTGGGGTCAGTATTTATTTTGCACCAAATCTTAACTAAATTAACAAACCTATTTGGTGGTTTGACAAACTATTCGTACCTTTGCACAGCTTTTCATGATGAGGAGCAATAATGAATCGTTTTATCATGTACAAACCAACATTCAACAAGCGCCAGGTGCTCGTGTTCCGACAGTTCGGGAACAAGGGCTACTCGCTGTTCAGTTGTCTGGGCAGAGAGGTGGTATGCAGCGTGCTCTCCGTAGCCACGCTGACCTACGCCTCTGCCGAGAGTGTCAGCACAGAAGCTGTGGTGACAGACTCCACCACTATGACAACGGCTCGCGAGATGATGCTCGAACCAGTCACAGTGACAGGCTCGAGGGCGCCACTGACGAAAAGTCAGGCTGCGAGAATGGTAACTGTACTGGAACGGGCCGACATTGCGCAAGCTCCAGTACAAAGTGTCAACGACTTACTGAAGTACGCCGTGGGCGTCGATGTCAGACAAAGAGGTCCCGCCGGAACCCAGACGGACATCTCCATCCGGGGCGGTACCCAGGAGCAGATCATACTGCTGCTCAACGGCATCAACATCTGCGACCCGCAGACGGGCCACAATGCGATGGACCTGCCTGTAGACCTCAACGACATCGTACGCATCGAGGTGCTTGAGGGGCCGGCAGGAAGGATCTATGGGACATCGTCGCTCGTTGGGGCGATTAATATTGTAACGAATGTTTCGAGGAAGGAGGAAAGTTTTTCGAGGAAGGAGGAAAGAGGAAGGAGGAAGGAGATTACTCTGCATGCAGAAGGGGGCTCATACGGCTATGCCCAGCTCGGCTTCAGGTATTCTCACTCCACACTTCACACTCCACACTCCTCGAAACACACTCCTCACTCCACACTTCACACTCCACACTCCTCAAGCCACTCCCTTTCAGCCAACTACAGCCGAAGCGACGGATGGAGCCGATCCAGCAGCGGCAACCTCAACACCGACTTCAGCGGTTCCAAGGCATTCTACCAGGGACAGTATGAAGACGAGACGATGAGGATCAACTGGCATATAGGCCTGGCCGACAAAGGCTGGGGGTCGTCTACATTCTACGCTTCGCCGAAATGGAAGGCAGATAACCAATATGAACACACCACAAAACTTTACACGGCCATTCAAGGAGAAAACAAGATCGGCCGACTGCGACTGAACGGAAGCATCTACTGGAACCAGAACCGAGACCGCTACGAAGGGTATCGAGGACAACCGGAGAAGATGAAGTTCAACTATAACCGTACAGATGTCTACGGCGTCAGTCTTGGCAGCTATTTCGACTGGGGAAGTGCTCATCCTGAATATATTAGGAATCGCACGGCCTTTGGTGCGGAGATACGCAACGAAGACCTCGTCAGCGGGAACCTCGGAGAGCCTCTGCCGCAGACGCATCACATCAGCGGTACAGACCGTGACTACACCCTGGGTGTCAACCGTACGAACATCAGCGGATATCTAGAACATAACATCATACTAAATAATCTGACAATATCGGCAGGTTTCGTAGCCGTCAAGAACACATGGAGCAACATGAATATGACGGTCTACCCCGGAATGGATATCAGCTACCGCCCTACCCCACGGTGGCGACTCCATGCTTCGTACAACACCTCGCTGCGTATGCCGTCGTTTACAGAGATGTACTATAAGCTGCAAGGCTATAGCGCTGACCCTCACCTGAAGCCCGAAGAGATGAGCGCCATTGAGGCAGGTTTTAATTTTCACTCTTCACTCTTCAATCTTCAGTGTACGCTCTGGCATCACCACGGAAAGGACATGATCGACTGGATTATGGACACCTCTAAAGGCAACGAGGCCGAGTGGCAGAGCGTGAACCACACCACCATCAACAGCGTCGGCCTTGAAACAGACTTACAGTTCACAGTCCATCGTTCGAAGTTCAAAGTCTCTTACAGTTATATCCATCAAGACAAAGAACAGGAAGACGGTATTGTGTCGCAGTATGCCCTTGAATACCTACGTCATAAACTGGTGGCCAGTGTACGGCTGCCGATCGTTGACCATCTGACATTAGGCATAGACAGTCGCTGGCAAGACCGTGTTGGGAGCTATACCGATTTCGAGGGAAAGGTCTGCGACTATAAGCCCTACTTCCTCGTCGATACCCGTCTGACGTGGCAACAGTCGAAGTGGAAGGTGTATGCCGAAGCCAACAATGTCTTCGACACCCGCTATCGTGACTTTGGTCTCGTGGAACAGCCCGGACGGTGGGTTATCGTTGGAGCGACGGCTGACTTTTAGTTTACAGTTTACAGTTTACAGTTTACGGTTTACAGTTTACAGATGAATACTTCTATAGGCAGCAATCAAGGCATGCAAGGTAATCAGCTGTAAACTGTAAACTGTAAACCGTAAACTGTAAACAAAAAAACTACTGTTTCAGCTTAAAGGAATTCTCGATGCTGCTAAGCTCTGCGGAGAAGGCGGCATCAATTTTCAGGCGCTGCTCGATGGTGTTGCAGCTGTGGATAACTGTCGAATGGTCACGGTTACCTATCAGCTGTCCGATACGGCCTGCTGGCATCTTCGTGTACTTCTGAGCCAGATACATAGACACCTGTCTCACCTGAACGATTTCACGCTTACGGCTCCTGCTGGACACCTGATGCAGGTCTACGTTGTAGTGACGGCATACTTTCTCCAGGATGTCGTCGACTGTCAACGGATGGTTGTCTACCTTCACGGCACGCTTGATGATACGTTCAGCCAGGCGCATGTCGACATTCGTATTATAAACGATGGAATAAGCAATCAGCGAATTTATCACACCCTCCAGGTCACGGACGCTGCCATTAGCCGTTTCGGCAATATACTGGATCACATCGGCTGGAATCTTCAGTCCGTCACGGCGGCACTTGGCATTGAGAATGTCGACACACAACTGCATGTTAGGCTTCTCCAGTTCGGCAATCAGACCGCAGGCAAAACGCGTAAGCAGACGATCCTTCACACCCTGCAAGTCAACAGGAGGACGATCAGAGGCCAGAATGATCTGCTTGCCGATACGGAACAGATGGTCGAAGACATGGAAGAAGGTATCGAGTGTCTTGGGAGAATTCATCCACTCCTGAATATCATCAACAATCAGTACGTCGATGCTCTGGTAGAAGTTGATGAAGTCGTTGGTAGTATTGTGGCGCACGGAATCCGTGAACTGCACCTGGAACAGCCGGGCAGAGACATACAGCACCCGCTTGGCAGGATAGATCTCCTTGCACCGCACACCGATAGCATTGATCAGATGGGTCTTGCCACAGCCAGAGGGGCCGTAGATGAAGAATGGATTAAAAGTGGTCTTTCCGGGATGCTCGGCAATGTTGAGCCCGACAGTACGGGGCAGCTTGTTGGAGTCGCCTTCGATGAAGTTCTGGAAAGTCTTCTTGGCATCGAGCTGGGGATTCAGCTGCTGCGGTGTAGCGGCATCAAGCGTCGTAGGAGCCTTGTTGGTACCCTGCTGCTGCTGAATCGCGGAGGGACCCTCACTCTCAACGGTGGTCGTCACATTGTGCTGAGCCTTGACAGTAACGATACGGTAATTCAGCTTGACGCTTGTACCGAACACCCGTGCAAGAACCTTGCTTAACAGTCCCACGTAGTACTGCTCCAAGTACTCGTAGACGTACGGACTTGGAACCTGCACCAGGAGCGTGTGCTCATTCTCCGAGTATGACTCGAAGACTATTGGCGCGAACCACGTTTTAAACTGCTGCTCAGAGACGTTAGCCTGAATCAGGCGGAGGCATTCATCCCAAAGCGCCTTGTGACTGTTATTCATTCGGCGTTATACCTTATTTTATTAAATTCACATTACTACAAGACTAAGGCTTGTGTTTATAATTTCGGTGCAAAGTTCGCACTTTTTTTTGAATCCTGCAAATCCCTCAAAAGTGTCAATGTGTGTACAAAATCACGTAACCCCCTAATAGAGGGCAGGTTAGAGTGTTTCACGAACCCATCTATAAACACAAAGTGTTGCAAATTCAAATATGGCTGATTATCAACATCTTAGCAAAAACAGGCAAGCACTATTCTTGTATCACTTACCCCCTGGTCATTCCCCTTGAAATGCTTTAAAAACAAAGGGTTTCAGCACATAGAGGAACAGACGGCAGCACACCGTCCCTTATTTAGACAAAATCTAATCTACTTATCTTTTTTGCCAAAAACCGAGAAGTGCACATAGCGTTTTGGATGAGCCTTCAGGTCTTTCATCAGAGAGTCGGCATGAGCCATCGTGGCATTCAGGTTCTGATAGAGTTCAGGGTCACGCATCAACAGTCCGAGGGTACCGTCATTGCTATTAAGTTTGGCTGTCATTTGCTCCACATTCTGCAGCGTCTTGTCGACCTTCTGCAAGGTGGAGGCAAGATCCAGTTCATTCAGGTTCTTTGTCAGGTTGTTGGTGTTGGCCAGCAGACCGTCGGCATTCTCAAGCATCTTAGGCATCTGACGATCCAGGCTGGCCGTCAGACGGTTCAGTTCGGCTGAAGCACGTGTCAGGCTGCCTGTAATCTGTTCGATGTTATGCAGAGAGCCGGCAATGGCAGGGTCGGCCAGGAGAAGATTCACGCTGGTAAGTATCGAGTCGATTTTCGGCAGCATCAACTGAACCTGCGGCAGCATTTCAGCAGCCTTGGCCATCATGCCCTGCTGCAGACTACCGCAGATAGTATCGCCGGGAGAAAGGATGTCGGCCATATTGGTTCCAAGCTTCAGCTCCAGTTTGATATTGCCCAACAGGTCGCTGGCAATCTCAGCACTGCTGCCACGGGGCACTCGCATCTCATTGTTGATACTGACAACAGCCACGATATCACCCTGATGCTCAAAGTCGTAGATGATGTCCTCGACCACTCCCACCCGATAGCCATTGGCATAGATCGGGCTAGAGGCAGAGAGGCCGCTGATATCCTTAAACTTCACATAATAGTTACTGTCGGTAGAGAATACAGTCAGACCCTTCAGGAACTGCAGGCCGAAATAGAGCACAACAACACCAACCACAGCCACCAAGGCTATTTGTATTTCCTTACTAAACTTCTTCATACTTACAAATTTTAAGCATTAGGGATTACCTCTTTTTTCTACTCTTAAACTCCCTGATAGCCTCATTGATATCCATGCGTACCCCATCACGGAAGGCAATGACGAAAGCCTGCGGAAAACTGGCGGCTACCTCACGGCGCAGACGGAGTACGGCATTATAGTCTGTCGACTCGCCGACCGTGTACTTATACACCTTACCATCCTTATAATAGCTGGTATTCTTCTGTCCCTTGAAACGGGCATCACGAGGAGACAGCTTATCGGAACTGGTCAGGATCTGCACCTTGAACACCGGTGCAGACACGGCAGGTGCAGTAGGCTTCATATTAGATACGGGTTTAGCCACAGGCTCTGGCTCTGGTATGGTCTCTGGCTTGGTCTCTGGTACCTCTGGTGCCTCAGGTTCCTCCCTGACCTCTGCAACGGGAACAGGAACCACCTCCAGATTCATATCGGGCATCACCTCAGGCTGTTCCTCCGGTCCTGCCTCAGGACTTACTCTTGGTAGCGTTTCCTGTCTTGCCTGTCTCGCCTCGGACCTTACCTCAGGTCTGTTCTCTTGTTTGCTCTCTGGCTGATAGGCGATGACCTGACTTCCACCATGATGCTGCCGATACGCCTTGAAGGCATTGAAAAGCCCCCGGGCATATTTCTCTGCTGCCGACTTGGAGTTCATGAAGCTCTCCTCGTCACGAGTGGAGATAAAGCCACACTCCACCAGACAGCCCGGCATCGATGACAGGCGCAGCACCGCCAGGTTATCCTGCTGAGCCCCCATGTCCTGTCGGCCCGTTGCCTGACAAACATACTTCTGCATGTACTTAGCCAGCTCCACGCTGTTCTCCATGTTCTTATCCTGGATGAACTCAAACATGATATTGCTCTCAGGCGAGTTCGGGTCGTAGCCCTGATAGGTCTGCTTATAGTCTTTCTCCAGAAGGATGACGGCATTCTCTCGCTTAGCCACCTCCAGGTTCTCCAGCACACCCGTCTTCTTTCCCGTCCGCTTGCTCTTGCCAAGGGTATAGGTCTGGAAACCGTATGCCCTCTTTCCTCTCGGCAGGGAATTGATATGGATGGAGATGAACAGGTCGGCCTTGTTCTTGTTGGCAATCTCGGCGCGACGATAGAGTTCTACAAACGTATCAGTCTTCCGGGTGTAGATCACCTTCACGTCGGGACAGTTCTGTTCCACCATCCTTCCGAAGGCAAGGGCATACCTCAGTGTCAGGTCTTTCTCCTTCACCTTTGCCTGTCCGATGGCACCCGCATCACGACCGCCATGACCAGCGTCGATCACGAGTGTGAAGTTCTTCTTCGCTGCCATGGCGACAACGGCGAAAAACAGGCCTATACCTATTATTATATATCTTAGTCTGTTCACTTATTCTCTCTTCTTATTAATTATTCCAAATGGAGTTCAACGCCGGCGCCATCACAGTCGGCACCCATCGGCGGATTCACCTTTGTCAGTTTCAGATCAACGGATGTCACCTCAGGAAAGGCTTCCGAAATGGCTCTGACGATACGACCTGCCACATGCTCCAGCAACCTCGACGGAATATCCATCTCGCGCTTGACCAGAGCGTAGAGCGCAGCATAGTCGAGCGTGTCGGCCACCTCGTCACTCTCCACGGCCTTAGTCATCGGATAGCCAACCCTCAGACTGAGCAGGAAGTCACCTCCCACCTGCCGTTCCTGTGCCAGCACTCCATGGAAGGCATGGAAACGAACGTTCTCAAGATGAATATACGAATCCCTAATCTTCACTCTTCACTTCTTCCTCCTCATCATCATGAACACCGGGTATGTACTTCTTCAAGGCCCGCTCAACACCGGTCTTCCAGGTGTTGATGCTCTCATCCTTCAGAGAGAGGGAGCCCACCAGTCTGACGACATGCTCGAGCGGCATACGGTAGCGCAACACGCCGGAGATCAGTTTGGCATAGTTCCAGTACTCGGGATTGAACTTCTCCGACAGCCCCTCCACGGTGGTCTTATAGCCGCGCTTATTCTCGAACTGAAAGTCATAGCGTTTCGTGCCGTCGGGGTTCACCTGCTTGATGATCTTACCCTTCGTCACCGTCTTGGGCAAGACGATACCCTCCTCGTCGTCCTGAAGACCTGTGAATATCTCATAAGGATAGCCATCGAGCAGACCGACAAGTGCCACCCATTTCTCCTTGTTGTTCTGAAAACGAACCACATCGCACTCCAGTTGCTGCGGACGAACCTCTGTCACATCGGGACGACGGTACAAGGTGGTGTCTGTCAGCGCATGGTCTATCAGCGTAACGAACTTCTCACCATCCTCAGGTTGCAAGGCTTTCAGGCTCTGTTCCAGAATACCGGCAATCTTATCCTCAGTGAGGTCACTCCCCGACTTGGCTGCTACAGACACCAGTGCACTGGTGATATGCCTGAGCAATTCCTTTCTCGTTTCTGTTTGCATAACAAGTTCTTAACAATATATCGGCTGCAAAGGTACACATAAGTTTTCTATTTTGGGAAACTTTCCCTGATTTTTTCAAGAAAAGTGAGCCGTTATGGAAAACTTTCACTACCTTTGCGCCATCATTTGTATAAATATGAAGACAATATTGACAAGAAGAACCATCCGCAAGTATGCGGACAAAGACGTGAGCGAGGAACTGCTCAACCGTCTGATGACCGAGGCTGCACGCACCCAGACCATGGGTAACCTGCAGCTCTACAGCGTTGTCGTCACCCGTTCCAAGGAGATGAAGGAAAGACTTGCACCAGCCCATTTCAACCAGCCGATGGTGACAGGGGCGCCTGTGGTACTAACCATCTGTGCCGATTTCAACCGTACCAGCACATGGGCCCGTTGCCGCAACGCAGAACCCGGCTACGACAATTTCCTTTCGTTCATCAACGCTGCCACCGATGCCCTACTCTACACCCAGACTCTCTGCAACCTTATGGATGAAGAGGGACTCGGCTACTGCTATCTCGGCACCACTGTCTACCAGCCACAGCAGATCATCGACATCCTGCAGCTGCCGAAGCTCGTAATGCCAGTCGCCACCCTCACCGTGGGCTGGCCCGACGAAGATCCGGCTCTCTCAGACCGTCTGCCCCTGGAGAGCTTCGTTCATCAGGAGACCTACAACGACTATATGGGCAAGGATATCGACACCTATTATAAATATAAAGAGGAACTTGAAGAGAACCGCCACTTTGTCAGCATCAACCATAAGGAGACGTTGGCACAGGTCTTCACCGATATCCGCTATACCCGCAAGGACAACGAAGCCTTGTCGGAAGAACTTATCAAAGTCCTCGTCCGACAAGGCTTCTTGCCACAAACGATACTTATGGGACGTTTTTAGTTTATGACTTTATATTGTTTACAGTTTACAGTTTACGGTTTACAGTTTACAGATGAATACTTCTATAGGCAGCAATCGGGGCGTGCAAGGTAATCAGCTGTAAACTGTAAACCGTAAACTGTAAACAATATCACTCAACCACAATTGGCTTGTACTTCGGAACGAGAGCCTTCATGATGCACCAGCCGATGAGGTAAGCTACGGCGCAGATGCAGAACACCACCATATAGGCAGCGGGCTTGCCTTCGAAACCGAAGAAGGTGAAGTTGGCACCCTGCTGGGCTGCCCAATCGAAGAACTTACCTGAGCCGAGGTTGATGGACATTGAACCGATACCACCCGCCATTGTACCCAGACCTACGATGGTGCCAATCGTCGACTTCGGGAACATGTCACCGATGGTCGAGAAGAGGTTGGCACTCCATGCCTGATGTCCTGCACCAAGCAGACCGATGAGGATGGCAGGCCACCAGGCGCTATAGGCACCAAGGGGTTGTGCGAACAGTCCGAGGACAGGGAAGCAGGCGAAGATCAGCATGGCACGCATACGACCTAAGTAAGGATTCATGCCTTTCTTGTCGACAAAGTAGGTAGGCAGATAGCCGCCACCGATAGAGAGGATGGTCACGATGGCATAAAGCGTGAAGATGAGCAGGATACCCATCGTAGAGTCGGAGGTGTAGCCATACTGGTCGCTGAAATAGGCAGGTGCCCAGAAAAGGAAGAACCACCACACACCGTCGGTCATGAACTTACCCACGAGGAACGACCAGGTCTGCTTGTACTTGAAGCAGTCGAAGAACGGGATCACCTTCTCTTCCTTCACCTTGTCGCGATCCTGCACCTCTGCCAGGTCGGAGTCCTGCTCGATATAGTTCAGCTCAGCCTGGTTGACGCGCTTGTTATGACGGGGCTTCTCATAGAGCCACATCCACAGACCCATCCAGATGAATCCGAGGCAACCGATGATGATGAACGCCATCTCCCAACCCCAAGCACGAGCCAGCAGAGGAATGGTGGCAGGAGCTGCCAGCGCACCCACAGAGGCACCGCTGTTGAAGATAGAGGTGGAGAAGGCACGGTCTTTCTTCGGGAAATACTCTGCCGTAGCCTTGATGGCAGCGGGGAAGTTACCTGCCTCACCGACAGCCAGGATCAGACGGCAGCTCAGGAAGAGCCATACGGAGATGGTGGCGATGGCAACGGCGGCATCGCTGCCAGCCTGCACCATGCGAAGCGCCTCGATGGAGTCGTAACCCTCGACGGTCATAGCCACCCAGCCGCAACCTGCGTGGAGCACGGCACCGAGCGACCAAACGAAGATAGCGATGAGGTAACCCTTCTTCGTGCCCATCCAGTCGATGAACTTGCCGGCGAAGAGGTTCGCAATGGCATAGAACAGAGAGAACAGTCCGGTAATCGTACCGTAGTCGCCGTCGGTCCAGTGGAACTCAGGGGCGATAAAGTCCTTCCAGGTTAGTGACAAGACCTGACGGTCCATATAGTTAATGGTGGTTGCCAAGAAGAGCAACGCGCAGATGACCCAGCGGAAGTTGGACATCTTTATTGTTTGTACAGGAGCCATATACTTTTTAACTTTTTAATGTTTACAGTTTACAGTTTACGGTTTACAGTTTACAGTTTACAGATGAATACCTTGCATGCCCTTATGGCGGCCTATAAAAGTAATCATCTGTAAACTGTAAACCGTAAACTGTAAACTGTAACTATACATTTATTTGATATCAATGACGGGAATGTTGTCTTTGTCATTATAATAGAGGTTCTCACCGGCCATGCCCCAGATGAAGGTATAATAATAGGTACCTGCGGCGGCATGCATCGACCACTCGGGCGACATGATGGCCTGATCGTTGTGCAGCCATACTACACGACTCTCCTCAGGCTGACCCATGATGTGAGCGATGGTCTGCTCTGCGGGAAGGTTGAAATAGTAGTAGGCCTCGATACGGCGGCCATGGGTGTGAGGCGGCATCGTGTTCCAGGCTGCACCGGGATTGAGCTGCGTCAGGCCAAGCTGCAGCTGGCAGGGACCCTCCTCGAGCACATCGTTCACGATAAGCTTGTAGACCGTACGGTTGTTGCACTCCTCCAAGGAACCTACTGGTCCCCAGACGGCAGCCTTCAACGAGCCCTTGCGGCCGTCGAGCGTGATCCACTGGGTCTTGTAGTGCTGGTGGGCGGTAGCCGAGTTCAGGTAGAACTTGGCTGGATTCTTGGGATCCTTCGAACGGAACTGAACACTCTTGTTCACATCCTGGTCCTTGGCAATATGTCCGCGGCCGATATAGAGAGCTTCCTTTGGAGAGAGGGCATACTCCTTACCGTCGACGATGACCACACCATCGCCTAGACCGCAGTTCACTACGCCGAGCTCACGGTTGTACATGAAATACTTCTCCTTGATGGTATTGTCTACGTCTAGGCCCAGCTCCCAGAAGTTCTCCAGCTTCAGCGTGGTGTTCACGGGCATTGCTCCACCAAAGATGAAGCGGTCGTAATGGGAGTAAGTGAGCAGGATGGAGTCGGGTGCCATCACCTTCTCCATGACGAAACGCTCGCGGAGCAGCTTCGTGTCGTAGTGTTTCACGTCTTCAGGATGACAGGCCGTCTGGAATTTCACGTGCTGAGCACCCACGAATCTGTCGGCTTCCTGCGCATTGGCAGCAGAAAGCGAGAGGGCTATAGCCCCTGCAATAGAAAGAATTGTTCTCTTCATCGTTTTATTTGGTTTTTTAAGTTCTTTATGCTTTTGAAGCCTGCTCGTCGGCCACGATGCACTTGCGGTTCCAGAACATCATGCAGACGGTAATCAGCGTCAGGACGGCGGCGCCGACATAGGCCAGATTGTTCACACACTTGTAGATGACCCATCCGAAGAGACTCGATGCGAAGTCGAGCGCTCCAGCCTGGAAGCCCTCAGGGATCTTGGCGGCAGGGTCCTGTGTCTGGGCATACACCGTCTGGGCTGCCTGTGTGAAGGCGGGAGCCATATCGGTGACGAACCACAGGCCGATGCCAACGGCGACGAAACCCACGATAAGCGTCTTCACCACATTACCTTTTGTATAGGGCAGCACCATCACGAACACGTAAAACATGCCGGCCAGCGATGCCAGCGGAAGGAACTCGTTGCCAGGCAGGGCCACAGCCATCAGCAGCGCCAGCGGAATAAGTATCAGTGAGGCCACCAGCGTCGTAGGATGGCCGATGACGAGGGCGGGCGACATGCCGATATACACTTTCTTGCCGGCCCACTTCTTCTGCACCACCTCCTGTGTCTTCTCAGCAATCGGCTTCAGACCGTCGATGAACAGTTTCGTGATGCGCGGTATCAGCTCCATCACGGCACCCATCGTCACACCCAAGAAGAGCACTTTCTTGATATCCAGCTGGGCTACGGCACCTATCAGCGCACCGACAATCACACCCAAAACGATTGGTTCACCCAGCACACCGAACTTCTTCTTCAGACCCTCGGCATCGATGTCGAGCTTTGAGAAACCAGGAATCCTGTCGAGCAGCCAGTTGATGCCAATGGCAAAGGCCGTGAAGCTCTGGCAGAACGGCTGGGGAATGGAGATGCCGTCCATATCCTCATAGTACCCTTGGAACTTCGAGGCTGTCAGGTCGGCCATCACCAATGTATTAATGTAACACACGATGGCGGCGAAATAGCCCCAGGCCAGCGACTGGTCCATCACGAAGTAGGCTACGGCACCGATGAAGGCGAAGTGCCAGTAATTCCACAGATCGATGTTCACCGTGCGGGTGGTCTTCGTGATGAGCATCAGGAAGTTCACGCCCAGGCAGATGGGGATGATCAGTGCGCCAACGGCCGTGTTGTAGGCCACAGCGGCGGCAGCGGGCCAGCCCATGTCGAACACACCGAGCTGCAGGTCGTAAAGACGAGAAATTTCACTCAGCGGACTGCCGAAGTTGTTCGTCAGCAGGGCCGTCACAATGCCGAGGCCCACGAAACCGACACCCACATAAAGGCCGCTCTTGAGCGACTTGCCGAACTTCATGCCAATGCACAGTCCGATGATGGTAAAGAGGATAGGCATCATCACCGATGCCCCCAAACTGATAATGTAACTGAATACTTGTTCCATTTGTTTTTATAACGTTATAATTAGTATCTGAGATAGTCAGAGCATTCTGTGGCTGCAAAGTTACAAAAAAAATATGAAACACCTTACATTTAATGCTCTTTTTTTACGTTATCGTTAACGTAACAGGGTTTTCAGCCCACCCATACACCACCTGTCGTCTGCAGCGAAGCACGATAACGGTACAAACCGAACAAAACATTCTACAGAATTCACGTTTATCTACATTAAATCGATACGATTAACATTTATTTGCTAATTATATTTGGAACTTATCGTTTCTTTTCGTATATTTGCAACCGAAACACCAACATGATACATTTCAATATAACGAAGCAATTTTTGTAATCAACATTAAAAATTAACAATCATGAACAAAAAGACTAATTTCGGTATTATAGTGACCGTAACCGTCATGATGGGGGCAATGGTTCTTTCTTCATGTAGTCATGAAGACTATTTTTACAGTGAGGAAAAAGCAGAGCAGACTATAAACGATAAGTATGCAGCTGCTTTTGAGAAAGCGTTTGGCAAGGTTGGGCCTAATGTAGACTGGGGCTTCAGCAGCAAGAATTCCAGTACGCGTGCTTTTACCCGCTCAGGAGTGGCCTTTAACACTACGATTACATTCCCGGGTGATTGTAATGCCAGCAATTTCTTAAAAGCAGTACCCGAAGGTGCTAAGAAACTGCCTGCAGATGGAGGTGGGGCAGGTTCTTGGTATATTGATGCAAGTACCACCAAGGTTCGAACGTGGGCAGGTGCTAGTAAGGTTTATGTAACAGGTACCGTTGATCTATCCGCAGGAGACACAGATGCTGCAGATCCCAGATTTCAAGTATCCACAACTTCAGAAATCTATCTGCTAGAAGGCGCTACCTTAAAAATAGGCAAAGCTAGTGCCGAGAATTTCATTGGTGCTGCTATTTATATTGCTGAAGGTGCAACACTTGAGACAGACTATCCTTTACTCCTGAACTCTGGAATTGATGTGTACAATCATGGAACAATCAACGTGAAGAATGATCTTCAGGTTAATACAAACAGCATACTTTATAATAGTGGCACTGTAAAAGCCACAGGAACTGTGAGTGCAGAAAGCAATAGTTCCAACGGTGATCAAAGCTCAATCGTAAATAATGGCTCCATAGAATGTGCAGATGTTGTTGTGAATGCTGGTGCTGTGCTGAACATTCTTGAGTGGACTGTTTCAGGCACTACTAGAATCAACTCTAACAACTCGGGCTGGATTAACAATGGACAATGGACGACCCGGGATTACGCTTATATCGGAGGAAGCGAGAACGTCATCAACAATTGTTACCTTTGGGTGACGAACGACTTCGAGATGAACATTTCATCAGTGAAGGGATCATTCAAGATTAATAGTGAGGGTGGTGTGCTGGCACAGAATTTCTATGGAGGTAGAGATTCAAGTACAGGAGCTGTTTCAGGTCCGTTCAAAATCGAGATGGCCGAGAATGCTGTCTTCGTTGTCGAGAATGATGCTCAGTTTGAGTCAGGGCGTGGCGAGATTGATAATGATAAATATGCCTATGGAATCTTTGGTCCCTTAACGGGAGGATATGCCGTATTCCAAGCCAAGAATATTGTCAGAGTAGCGTCAATTGCAAATACCTGGGGTGCTGTGACCTATCGCGGACACTTATACGTTTCTGCAGAGACTCATTTTGCACAGGGAAACGACGGTATGGATGCTCACAAATTTATTATCGAGCAAGACGGTTTCACCATCGCTAACAATATCTATGCCAAAGGCTTCAAATCTGGCAAGCCTAGTATCAACATTCCTACGACACCATGTAGCCCTGGATTCCAGGGTGGTGATCCGCTCTATCGTGTGATTGCAGAGGACCTGTCGGCTTCAGAATCTGGTGACTTTGACTTCAACGATGTAGTCTTCGACGTGGTGAAGGCAGAGAATGGCAAGACCACGCTGAAACTGATCTGTGCAGGTGGTGTGCTCCCGTTGAGAGTTATGGGTGTAGAGATTCATGGCCTGTTCGGAGAATCAACTCCCAACGAAAAGGGTGAATATAAGATGTATAACACTGGCGCAGGTCCTAATGTAGGAGAAAAGACCTTTGAAATTAATGGTGAATTTAAGACTCCTGAAGAAATTATAAATATCACTATTGAGGTCGAGAAGGATAAGAAATGGTTGCCTCTAACTGCCACTCGAGGTAAAGCTGCATGTAAGATCTTGGTCGACGATTCGTTCGTGCCTGTTGCCGAGAGAAGTAACATCTCTAACCAGTACGGCTTATTTACCAACTATGTACGAGGTGAATTCCAGGATAACTTCTGGTGGAAGTAATCACATCATAACAAATTAAGTTAAGGGGTGCAGCATTAAGCCGGCGCCCCTTACTTGTCATATTTGCATCCCTCTAATCCTCAAATACATAACCGAAACCAGTACGGCTAACGATATTCTGAGCATAGGGACCCAGTTTCTTGCGCAGACGGGTGATGTTGACATTGACGGTACGATCGGTCACGATGACACCTGCCCATACCGTATCCATCAGCTGCTGGCGGGAGAGTACCTTCCCACGATTAGCCAGGAGCAGGTGGAGCAGCGAGAACTCTGTAGGCGTGAGATTCACAGAAACACCATCAACGGTTGTCGCTTTCTTGTCGAGGTTCAGCTGCAATCCGCCATAGCTGAGCAGATGCTTGCCCAAGCGGGCTTCGACAATGTTCATAACATAGTCGCCGATCTTCTCACAGTCGGCCACAATGTCGTTGTAGATTGTGCCGAGAGCATAGGAATACTGATGTGAATTGACTCCCATAACGGTCTCCGCCCTGAGCTGATCGCGAAGCTGATTGATGTCGTTTTCAATAGAGAGAGAGTCGGCCAGAGAGAGGTCCTTGCGGCGTCCACTTACTACGACTATCATCTGTACGACAGCCTCGTTCACCAATCGGAGCATGTCGTGCAGCCTGGCATATTGCGTGGAAGTAAAATTCTCCCTGTTCTCACGCAGATGACTGATTGTGCGGGCCATCTTGTAACAGGCATCACCAATGGATTCCAGTTCACCTATCTGACGAAGTATCACGCGGGTTTTGTCCTTAGTCTCGTCAGACAGGTGCTCATTGCCCACTTGTTCGAGATAATTCGCAATCTCTATTTCCATGTTGTCGGCGATGGTCTCATAACGTTCGATACGTGCATACTGGCTCTCGAACTCTTTTTTGTCCTTCTCATCTATCAGAGCGCTTGCCATCCCGAACATGCGATGCATACGCTCGGCAAAATGTACGATTTCCTTCTGTGCTTGCAGTACAGCAATTTCTGGTGTCTGTATCACACCACCACTGATGAAGTGCAGCGTTGTGGGTTGTTTGGCTTCCTCTTTGCTTTCTGGCATAAGTCTACAAACGATCTGCTCCATCTGAGGAATCAGGCCGATGAGCAAAGCAGTATTAAGGACATTGAAACAGGTGTGGAACATGGCCAGTACGACAGGAATCCGCTCTGTCTGTCCTGCCATAGACGGATTGTAGCCAACGAGGCCACACACCATATCGACAAAGGGATAAAACACCACAAGCACCCAGATGACACCAAACACGTTGAACAGCAGATGGGCCAGCGCTGCCCGTCGAGCTGCGGTGCCTGCACCCAGAGCTGCAAGGTTGGCTGTAGCCGTCGTGCCGATATTCTCACCCATCACCAGGGCAATACCCATATAGATGGGCAGCACACCCGTAGAACAGAGCAGAATGGTAATGGCCATCACCGCAGCCGACGACTGTACCACACAGGTGATGATGGTGCCCGCTGCCAAGAAAGCAAGGATGGTGAGATAGCTGCCAGTATCGAACGAGGCAAAGAAACTGACCACATCGGCATTGTGGGCCAGATCCATATCACGTCCTACGCTACTCAGCATGACCAGCGACCAGAAGAGAAATGCCAGTCCGAAAAGGAAATCACCAACAACACGATGACGTTTCTTATAGATGAGCACCATACCAATAAGGAAGGCGGGAAACACCACGATGGTCAGATCGAGGTTGTATCCTAATGACATAATCCAAGCTGTGAGCGTGGTGCCGATGTTGGCGCCCATGATGACTGATATGGCTTGAGCTAGCGTGAGCAGTCCTGCGGATACGAACGAAACCGTCATGACCGTTGTGGCCGATGATGACTGTACGGCACAGGTTACCATCATGCCTGTCAGCATGCCGCTCAGACGGTTGCCAGTCATACGGGCTAATACGTGTCTTAAACTTGGTCCTGCCATCTTCTGCAGGGCGTCGCTCATCGTCTTCATACCATAAATGAGCAATGCCAGCGAACCCAGTAGTCTGAAAAACAATACAATCGTCATATCTTTGTACTTTATAATTTCGTTGCAAAGATACAAAAACAGAACTAAACAAGCAAAAAACTATGATTACAATTCGGTTACGATTTACTTTTTATCACTATTTTAATTGATTACTTCAATCCTGGAAGTAGACGCGCTTAACACGATTGGATACAGCGGTGAGGACTTCGTAGGGGATGGTGTCGATTTCATCGCTGAGGACAGTGACGGGCAGGTGTTCGCCGAAAATCTCCACCTGGTCACCCTCCTGACAGGGGATATCTGTTACATCGATCATCGCCACATCCATACAGATATTACCCACGTACTCAGCCTTCTGACCACGTACGAGGCAGTAGCCGTGACGATTGCCGAGGTGACGGTTCAGACCGTCGGCATAGCCAATAGGTATGGCTGCTATCACGGAGTCGCGCTCTATCTTTCCCTTACGACTGTAGCCAACGGTATCGCCAGCGGGAACATGACGGAGCTGGAGGATGGTAGTCTTCAGCGTGCTGACGCACCTTAGTTTATTGTTTACAGTTGACAGTTTACAGTTGACAGTTGACGGTTTACAGTTGATTACTTCTGCCGATTCACAAGGGCTTGCCAGCAAATCATCTGTAAACTGTAAACTGTCAACTGTAAACTTATTATACGGTGCAACACCGTACAATCCGAGACCGAGACGGCACATATCCATCTGGCGCTCGGGGAAGTGTTCAATACCGGCAGAGTTGTCCATGTGGCGGAGAATCTTGTGGCTGAAGGCAGACTGTAGTTTCTGGCTGCCCTGTTCGAAGAGTTCAAACTGATGGGCCGAGAACGCATCGAAATCATCGCTGTCGGAACCAACGAAATGGCTGAACACCGAACGGGGAATGATGGCGTTCTGATGCTTCAGACGGTCGATAACCTCATCCAAATCGTGGATGGGATCGAAGCCCAGGCGGTGCATGCCTGTATCGAGTTTTATATGTACGGGCCAGCCTGTGATACCCTCCTTACGGGCTGCCTTGATGAGAGCATCCATCAGACGGAAAGAGTAGACCTCAGGCTCGAGATCGTAGTCGAACATGGTCTTGAAGGCAGTCATCTCAGGATTCATGATCATGATATTGGCGGTGATGCCGGCTTTGCGGAGGGTGACGCCCTCATCGGCTACTGCCACAGCGAGATAGTCGACACGGTGGTCCTGCAGGGTCTTGGCAATCTCCACAGCACCAGCGCCATAGGCGTCGGCCTTGATCATGCAGACCATCTTCGTTTCGGGTTTCAAGAACGAACGGTAGTAGTTCAGATTATCCACCACAGCATTGAGGTTCACCTCGAGGATGGTCTCGTGGACTTTCTGCTCCAGTTGTTCGGTAATCTTATCAAAGCCAAAAGGACGGGCTCCCTTCAGGAGGATGAGCTCATTGTAGAGTTCACCGAACGCCTTCGAGTTGAGAAAATGGTTCACATCGGCAAAGAACTGCTTGTTGGCAATCTGAATCTTATCCGCCTGAGCCGTGAGTTCAGGCCCTATGCCGATGAACTTGTCGATGCTGCGTTTCAAGCAGAGGTCGGAGACTTGGGAATAAAGAGACTCTGGAGAGGTGCCAGTCTGGAACATATCAGAGAGGATGAGGGTTTTGCTTTGTCCCGCCTTACCCCCTTGATCACGGCGCTGCATAAAGTCGAGGGCAATGTCGAGGGAGTTGATATCGCTGTTGTACGAGTCGTTGATGAGAATACAGCCATGCTGTCCCTGCTTCACCTCCAGCCGCATGGCGACAGGCTCCAAATGAGGCATCCGCTCCGCAAGCTGTGCCGGTGTCAGTCCCAAACGGAGGGCAACGGCGGCACAAGTGATGGAGTTCTCGATACTGGCCTCGTCGATGAAGGGGATGGTGAAGGTGTTCTCTTCATTCTGCCATATATAGGTGATTGTCGTGGAAGGAGGAAGGAGGGCGGAGGATGAGAAGTTGTCTGAAGAACAGATTCTTTTTACGAAGAAGGCAACATTCTCATCGCACTGCGACCAGGCAATCTTCTCGCCCTTATACTGCATACGGCGTATGCAACGGCTCACGATGTCGTTGTCGGAACAATAGACCATCGCCTCGGTATCGTGCATCAATTCGAGTTTCTCCATACACTTCTCCTCCATCGAACGGAAATGCTCCTGATGGGCCGCACCAAGACAAGTAAGTACGCCAATGGTAGGCTGGATAATGTCGCGCAGGGCAAACATCTCCCCAGGTTGACTGATGCCCGCCTCGAATATACCCACCTCTGTCTGTTCATTTAACAGCCACACGGAGAGGGGGACACCAATCTGAGAATTGTAGCTGCGGGGAGAGCGCACTATCTTCTGAGAGGGCAGAAGCAGCTGATAAAGCCATTCCTTGACCATCGTCTTACCATTGGAGCCAGTGATGCCGACAATGGGGATATCAAACTCATCACGATGACGCTCTGCCAGTCGCTGAAGGGCCGCCAACGTGTGGGGGACACGCAGGAAATTGGCATCTGGATAAAGAGCCTCTACATGGTCGGGCACCTGTTCGACCACAAAATGCCGCACGCCACGACGATAAAGGTCGCTGATATAACGATGCCCATCGTTTCGCTGAGTCTTCAAAGCAAAGAAAAGCGTCTCTTCTGGGAAACAAAGGCTGCGGCTGTCAGTCAGCAGCCAACGAATCTGTCCATCACTATTACCATAACGGCGCGCACCAACCAGCGTCGCCACCTTTTCTATAGAATATTTCATCTTATCACTTCTATCTTTCAATCTTCAATATTCAATCTTTCAAAGTGCAAAGGTAGGGTATTTTTCCCGTAACTCCTGCATTTTTAACATAGTTTTATCCATCAAGGACTTGTAAGCCTCAGAGTTAGGATTGAAAGGTTTGTGCCCGAGGGCTTGTTTCAGAGGGCGCCATTCTTCGAGGAAAGCTTTGGATTCGCGAGAGAAATAGGTTTCTACCAAACGCTCCCAGATATAATCGACAGCCTGCTGTGAGGGATGGAGCATGTCGGAGGCATAGAATCGGTAGTCGCGGAGTTCGTCGTTCACAATCTCGTAAGCAGGGAAGTAGTTTACAGTTGACGGTTTACAGTTTACAGTTGATTTGCTGGCAAGCCCTTCTGATCCGTCAGAATATTCATCTGTAAACAATTTCTCAATTGCAAGGAGAAGTGTCGACTTGGAGAGTTGGGAACCATGATAACCATACTTACGGTAACGAATAGGGCTGACAGTAAGCACGATCCTGACTTCAGGATTCTTCTGACGCAGAATCGCTATGGCTTTCTGCAGATAGTCTGCACAGGCATCGACCGTCAGTTCCTCTTCAGTAAAGAGCGATTGCGGCCGTTTCTCGCAGTTATCGACTATCTCACCCGTCTCCTTCAAACGATACACATGGTTGGTTCCGAGGGTAAGGAAGACGGTTTTGTAGTTTACAGTTGACGGTTTACAGTTTACAGTTGACGGCTTACAGTTTACAGTTGATTTGCTAGCAAGCCGTTCTGATCCATCAGAGTAATCATCTGTAAACTGTAAACTGTCAACTGTAAACAATTTCTCAATTGTATGCAAGATACTTGCGGGATTGTACATGGTTCCAAAGGGATTGACAGTGACGGGAAAGCCTTCCTCACGAAATCGTGCCCCGATGCTGTCTGCAAAGCATGAGCCCACAAAGAGCATCTCCTCACATGGTCCAATACTGAATCCGGGATCCGGTATATCAACGATAGTCCTAAACACCATACTCTGTTATTATTTACATCGGATAAACACGGATTTTTCACGGATTATTCTGTTCATCCGTGTTTATCCACTGCCATTAACTTCGGCTGATCTGAAGTCCGGTCGTGGAGAGCGTCATATCCACGAAACGGGCATTCCGATTTATTCCATTCTCATGGAGTATCTGCTTGATCCGTGCAGCTGCCTCGGGATCCTTGGCAATCATATACAGGTAGCCTCCACCACCGGCACCGGGCAGTTTGTAGCCTAAGCAAAGGTCATCGATCAGTTCCGTCAATGCGGCAATGGCAGTAGGATTCGTACCATCGTCAAGAGCCTGGTTCTGCAGCCAAGTCTTACGCATCAGCAAACCCATCCTCCGGAAATCGTTCTGCTGGATGGCCTCGTACATCTCCAGCGTGTGCTCTTTCATCTCCCGGAGCAGACGGAGTTCGGCATTATCATTGAGGAACATCCGGCGGACTATCTCGGCAAGGATCTGCTTCGCCGTCCTGGTGATGCCAGTATAATATAAAAGGTGACAAGCCCGATACTCCGGTTGTGTCCACAGGTCGTTGGGTAGCCATCTCACCAAAGGATTCTGATGGAATCCCCTACCCGTCTGCAACAGTTTCACACCACCCAGCACCCCGCCAAACTGATCCTGCCAGCCACCACCGGTAGTCAGCATCTGTTCAAGCATGAGTGTACGGTGCCCTATCTCATTCTTGTCCCAGCCCAGTCCACAGAAGTCATTCAGAGCCCCTAAGACGGTGGCCGCGAGAATACTACTTGTACCTAAGCCACTGCCTGCAGGGACGGCGGAGAGAAGCGTCAGTTCTATGCCACTTCCAAAGGACTCGAGTTGTTCCTTCAGCGACGGGTTTTGTTGGCCGAATCCCGCCAAGACAAGGGCCGCCTTCGGAATAGAGAAAGGCGAGCCGACATGCATAAAGTCTGTCAGTTGCTCAGCCGTGTCCACAACCTCCATAGCTCCAAGGTCTATACTGCGGAGCACGATGTGCCGATCCTTGGATGGTTTGACGTATGCTTGTAAGGGTGGCTGTCCATTCAGCTCAATGGCGAGGTTGGTCACGTTGCCGCCCTCCATCAGACAATAAGGCGGCGTATCAGTCCAGCCTCCAGCGATATCGATCCTCACAGGTGAGCGACCCCACACGATCTGGTCGTCGGCGATTTGCTTTCGAGGAGTGAGAAGGGTGGAGGGTGGAGTGAACGACAATAGCCCCTCTCGGAGCAAAGCGAAAGCCTTCTCGCTATCACCCCGGAACATCGCATCATGGATGCGTGTCATCAATGGTGCATCTTCTGGCAAGGGCAACGGCAGGGGGATATTCTCTTCTTGGAACTGACGGACTGCATCTGCCAAGTCGAGCTGGTAGAACACGCTGTTCCTCCAGTTCTTCGCCAACGCGCTCCAATTCTGTTTGCGGAACGCTCTTCGCTGGTCAAAGAGCCGACGGAGATTCGCCCGCTCTGCCAGTTCGTTGCTATTCAGGGGCTCATCAATACGATAGCGGCGCACCTCATAGTCTTTCTCGCCTACAGGTACGACATCGATGCACTCCCCTGGTGCCAGACTGATTTCCCAGTCATTGTCAGGGGCGCCTGTGATTATATGATCTTTGGTGAGATGCCAACGACGGCTTATATGACTGTTCTCAATCCATATATTACTGTTCTCCTCCGTAAACGGGATCTCCATCACGGCATTTTGCACAAAGATGTTCGGATGGGGTTTACGGTCGAGGTGAATAATCTCACGCTGGTCGTTGACAAGGTTTTGCAACCTCTGCGTCGAATTGATCATCTCCCGTGAGGTTCCAAAGTGATAGAACTCTCCACCGGCCAGCGGAAGGATGGCCACCGTCAGTTCACGCAGTTCTTCATCGACGATGGAGGGATCGGTACCAAGCGCACAACCAAACTCGGCGTATAGGTCGTACGCTTTACCTTCACACTTTTTCATCAGGAGACTGACAGCTTTGTCCGAGAGCATCCATACCCCGATATCCGTCAGATAGAAATGATCTTTCTGCAGTTCGCCGAGCGTTTGTACAGATGGTTTCTGGAGCATCTGCTTCAGTACAGACGGTGTACGACGGCTACTGACAAACACCCCATGGTTCTTGGCCACAGAAGCATCGAGCCACAGACCGTAACACACCACATCGGCCTCTGGAATGGGCTGCAGGGGCTGAGTAGCACGGACGAGCACATCGCCACTGACTACCATCGTATGGATATTGTCGGGTGCCATTGACATCATCTTCTCGTACAACGGCAACTGCACGCTCATCAAATCCTGCGAGAGCCGTTGCCCCCGTTCCCAACGGAAGACGGGCAAGGGCATGAGCACCTTCCCCGACACCGCATAGCTGGGGAGGCGCTTACTCTGTCCGCCGGCATGTATCAGGATACGCTTCTCACGAGCGAGCCAAGAGCTTATCTCACTCCTCGCTTCACACTCCTCACTCCACGCTTCTTGGAGAAGCCAGGCAGTACCCCCTCCGCTTCCAAGACGATGGCCGACAGGATCACAGGTACAGAAATACTCCTCCCGGCTCAGGCCTGTCACTTCATGGAAACAGCCTACAAGATTAGGAGGTAAGGACAACAGCTTCTTCACTTTGAGATTTGAGATTTGAGTTTTGAGTTTTGAGCTTTATGATTGCTTTTGGCGCCTACGATATTCCATAAAGACAGCACCTGCAACCACCAGGAGCAGGATGACGTATGAGATATAAGCAATCGTTTCCGTGGTGTTCACCGACTTCGGGAAGAAACTCAGCACCACCTCATGCCGACCTGGCTTGACCTGCATCGCACGGAGCAGATAGTCCACACGTCCGAGTTCTGCAGGCTCGCCATCGACGGTTGCCGTCCACCCCGGGTAGTAGATTTCTGAGAACACGAGTATGCCGCCCTTGCCGGAGTTCACGTCGTAAGTCAGACGGTTGGGCTCATAGGCCTTGATGGTGACCACACTGGCCGTATCCTGAACGACGGCTTCGCCCAACTGTGCCTTGAACTTCCTGTCAGCAACAGCCTGATGGCGAAGGTCGAGCTTGCCTAAGCCATCCATTTCCAGATTGGCATTATCCACATACTGGAGTTCGTCTATGAACCACGCATTGCCATAGACATACGGATTCTGAATAGGTACTGTCTGACCATCCTGCAACGGAAGGATGAAATACTTGGCATTGAGCATATTCAATACGGGGAAGATACTGTCGCCGTTCACCTTCGTCATGTCGCCTCCGGCTTCAGAGACCGCCCGGTAGAGACTTTGCATCTCCGGACTGATATAGCGCTCTACAACCTCCTGATACCGGCGCAGCTTGGCGGCATGGTAACCACCGATACTCTTATGATAGTAGCTGGTCTCGTTCTCGTTGAAGGTGTTTGAGGCGAGGTTCAGCACACGATAGTCGAGACTCTGGTCGCGCAGGATCAGTTCGTCTGTCTGCGTCTTTTGCTGCGGAGCCTCACGTTCTGACTTCGGCACGAACATCCCGTCGTTCAGGTAACGCTTGTTCACGACCCACAGATCCACGAGACACAACACGAGGATGATGCCAACGGCATACTCCTTTTTCAGCTTCCCGTATAAGCATGCCAGAAGGATACCCGTACCCACCAAGATGATATAGAATGAGCGCAGGCAGTCGCTGGTGAACATTGCCTGACGCATCTCCGTCAGATTCGCCATCAATGGTCCCACATGCTCTGCTGGCAGACTCTTCAAGGCGCTCATCTCACTGGTGGAAATAAAGCTGTCGAAGAACATCGTCGGGAACATAGACATCAGCAGGGCGATGCCGCCGGTAAGTAGGAAACTCACTATCAAATATTTGTTTACAGTTGACGGTTTACTGTTTACAGATGATTTGTTGGCAAGCCCTTCTGAACCTTTAGTGTAATCATCTGTAAACCGTAAACTGCAAACTGTAAACAATTCTCTCAGCGCCAGCATAGCGAGGAGAGGAATAGTAAACTCGGCAATAACCAGGATCGAGGCAACCGTTCGGAACTTCGCATACATCGGCACATAATCGATAAAGAAATCCGTCAACCCCATGAAGTTCTTACCCCACGACAACATGATCGACAGAATCGTCGCAGCCAGCAGAGCCCACTTGACAGGGCCTTTCACGATGAACAGTCCCAGAATGAAAAGCATCACGACGAAGGCTCCGACATAGACAGGGCCCGACGTGCCGGGCTGCTCTCCCCAGTACTGACCTAACTGCTGGTAGATACTCGTATAGTCAGGATTGGCTTTAGCCATAGCCGTCTCGTTCAGGCTCAAAGGCATCGAAGCACCACCTTTGGCATTAGGGATCATCAGCGTCCAGGTCTCACCGATGCCGTAGCTCCACTGGGTGATATAGTCACGCTCCAGTCCGCTGTTGGTCTGGTTCTCACTGTTCTCCTTCACCAGTTCACTCTTGCCGCGCATCGACTCCTGGCTGTACTGCCACGTATGATAGAGGTTCGACAGATTGATGCACACGCCGATGGCAGCACCAACGGCACAAACGGCGACAGCCTTCCCAAACCGTGCCAGCTCATGTTTGCGGATGGCATCCACCAGCCAGGCTACAATCAAGAAGAATATGACGAACAGATAATAATAGGTCATCTGCACGTGGTTCGCATTGATTTCAAAGGCCGTGAACACAGCCGTCAGCAACAGTCCCCACAGGTATTTCCCCCTAAAGGCAAGCACGATACCGGCAATGAGCGGCGGCAGATAAGCCAAGGCCCACACCTTCCAAATATGACCTGCGGCAATAATAATCAAGAAATAGGTAGAGAAGGCCCAAATAATACTTCCCAGCGCCGCCAGCTGCTGACGGAAGTCGAAGGCCCTCAGCAGGATGTAGAATCCCAAGAGATAGGCAAACACATACCACACGTTCTCCGGCAACCAGAGGTGATAGGCATTGGCTGCCTGCGCCAATACGTTCGTTGAATGATATGAAGGAGCCATCTGGTAAGTAGGCATGCCACAGAATAAGGCATTCGTCCAACGTGTCCGTTCACCGGTACGCTCCAGATACTCTATTCCCTCCTGCCCGGCTCCCCTTCCTGCGGAGGCATCATGCCGGTAGAGGATGCGCCCCTCGATGTCGGCAGGGAAGAAATAGGCAAAGGCCAGAACGACAAACAACAGCACTGCCAATACGTCGGGCAGGCATTTCTTTATGGATGATTGAATATTGAACATTGAGTATTATTTTAATTCTGCGTGCAAAATTACAAAATAAAATGCAGATTAAGCAGATTACCTTGAAAAAAACATCAATAATCTGCATAATCAGCGCAAACAGAGTTTATTTCTTATTCAATTCCCTTAATGACTAATGACATTCATGACTGAGTCGCTCTCGTTAATGTGATCATGATATGGTCATTTTGACTTCGACAAAGTAACATTATTTTACAAACAAAGAAGGACTGAAGTGATGTCTTCTGGCAGGCAGCCCAACGACGGAGTTTGGGCTAAGGAAAGTGTCACTTTCCATAAAGGAAACTCGGACTTTAGGCTAAGGAAACTCAAAGAGCCGGAAAAGCCCCAAAAAACGGGCACTCAAGGCTATTCGAATCATAGGTAAATTTTGTTTACTTCAAAGAAAGTATTCTTTTGACATAAGAACGTTTTTCAGACATAAGAACATAAGAACATATTCATTTCCTCTGTATTTATTCGGCCCAAATCTGGGACAGCAATTATGTTCTTTGGTCAAAAAAATATATGTACTTATGTTCTTATGTCTAAAAAGAAAAATGTTAATATGTTATTATGTCTTTAAACATGTTCGTATGTCAAGAACAACCTCTTTTCATCAAAAAGTGTAAAAATCGCAAATAATGAAACAATATTCATGATTATTTCGTACCTTTGCGGCTGATTATGGAAGAATGTATCATCACCAGCACGCAGAATGCCCGCATCAAACATGTCGTGGCCCTACAGCAGAAGTCTTCACTCCGTCGTGAGGAAGGGCTCTTTGTGGTCGAGGGACAACGAGAGATTGAGCATTGTATGGAGTGTGGGTATGAGATTGTTGAACTGTTTACTGTTGACGGTTTACAGTTTACTGTTGACGGTTTAAGTTCTTGCGTCCCTACGGTAGCAAGCGGCAAAGCCGAGCGTACAGATGATTACACAAAGGGGCAGAAGAAACCCTATATCGTTTCATCTCAGGTGTATGAGAAAATGGCCTATCGCGGCAGCACAGAGGGCATCATCGCTGTCGCCAAAGTGAAGGACCATAGACTATTCTCCTTCCTCGCTCCTCCTTCCTCGCTCCTCGAAAGACCATCCTCTCTCCTCGACAAGCCCAATCCGTTTATCGTGGTGCTTGAGAGTGTGGAGAAGCCAGGCAACTTGGGCGCCATTCTGCGGAGTGCCGATGCTGCCAACGTTGATGCCGTGATTGTGTGTGACCCGCTGACGGACCTCTATAATCCCAACCTCATACGTGCCAGTATCGGCGCCATCTTTACTGTGCCGGTCGCTGTATGCACCTCTCAGGAGTGCATCCGTTTCCTGAAGGAGCGCCACATCCGTATCCTCACGGCTCAGCTGCAGGACTCCTACGACTATTACGATTATGATATGCGTCAAGGAACAGCCATCGTGATGGGAACAGAGTCCACAGGGCTCACCCAACAATGGCGCGAGGCTGCCGATGCACACATCCGCATCCCGATGCTCGGCCATCTCGACTCGCTGAATGTCAGCGTCTCTGCAGCCATCCTCATGTATGAGGCCGTCCGCCAAAGGAAGGTAAAAGGAAAAAGTGGACAGTGAACCGCTCGAGCTCTGCTCGCTTGCTACCGAAAGGACGCAAGAATTTGCTACCACCATTCATGAGTGAGTATAAATGAGTGAGAATAAAAATGAAATAATAATTATGAAAATAGGAATGATTGTAGCGATGGACAAGGAGCTCAGGCAGCTCCGTCCATTATTTCCCGAAGACAAAGTGATTCTGCAGAAGAGTGGAATCGCCACCGTCAACGCTGCCATACAGACTGTAGAAATGATCAGGCAGTACAAGCCCGACTATATTATCTCCAGCGGCTGTGCCGGAGGCAATGGCGACGATGTCAACCTGCAGGATGTGGTGGTGAGTTCTGAGCTTACCTACCACGATGTGTATTGTGGAAAAGCCATCGACGACTCCACCGTATATGGTCAGGTACAGGGCCTCCCTCCGCGCTATCAGGCTGATCCCTATCTGCTGGAGAAAGCGAAGCTGACGGGTGCGAAGCCAGGCCTCATCGTCACTGGCGACTGGTTTGTGGATTCCAAGGAGAAGATGCGCGAGATTGTAGGCCACTTCCCTGAGGCCAAGGCGGTAGATATGGAGTCGTGTGCCATCGCTCAGGTGTGCTATATCTATAAGGTACCGTTTATCTCCTTCCGCGTGATCAGTGATATTCCTCTCCGCGATACCGATGCCTCGCAGTATCATAATTTCTGGGACACCATCGCCGAGAACTCCTTCCAAGTCACCAAGACGTTCATCGAAAGCATTTAGGAATGATTGATAATTGAAAATTGGAATATGGAAGTCATACAAAGTTTCACGATCGATCATACCCGTTTGAAGCCGGGTATCTATGTTTCGCGCGAGGATAAGGGTTTCACCACTTTCGACCTGCGCATCACGGAGCCCAACAAAGAACCTGCTGTGGCTCCTGCCGCCATGCATAGTATGGAGCATCTGATGGCCACTTGGTTCCGCAATAGTGAGGTGAAGGAGGATGTCGTGTATGTAGGTCCCATGGGCTGTCTCACCGGCATGTATATCATCATGACAGGTTCCTACACCGTCGAGGACATGCGCCGCCTGACCATCGAGTGCCTGCAATGGATTCTCACCCAAGCAGAAGTACCCGCTACCCGTCCTGAGGCCTGCGGCAACTACTTACTGCACGATCTGCCGATGTGCAAATGGGAGAGCGCCCGCTATCTCGATCGTCTGCAGCACGATTTCCACTGCGAGTACACCAAACTGCAGATAACACTCGAAGACGGCAAGGTATTCGCCGACGCATAAACACAGTAATTCCCCGCCAGTTGGCGAGGAATTACCGTTTATATTATCCTTTCTGAATATTGAACTTCTTCCGCTGATCGTGGTCGAGGATGGTCTTGCGCATACGCATCGATTTCGGTGTCACCTCCACCAGTTCATCCTGTTTGATATACTCCAGGCACTCTTCTAACGACATGACAGTCTTGGGGATGATGCGCGCCTTCTCGTCGGTACCCGAAGCACGGACGTTTGTCAACTGTTTGGCCTTACAGACATTCACCACAAGGTCGTTGTCATGCACATGTTCGCCTACCACCTGTCCTGCATAGACATCTTCACCTGGATCGATAAAGAACTTTCCACGATCCTGCAGCTTGTCGATGGCATAGGCAAAGGCATTACCCGTATCCATCGATATCATCGAACCATTGACACGGCGCTCGATCTCGCCCTTATAGGGCTGATACTCCTTGAAACGGTGGGCCATGATAGCCTCACCCTGTGAAGCCGTCAGCACATTAGTACGCAAACCGATGATGCCACGGGAAGGGATATCAAACTCGATATTCACCCGCTCACCCTGGTTCTCCATAGACGTCATCTCACCCTTTCGGCGGGTCACCATATCAATCATCTTAGAAGAGAACTCCTCAGGCACATTGATGGTAAGTTCCTCGATAGGCTCGCACTTCTGCCCGTTGATCTCCTTATAGATCACCTGCGGCTGTCCCACCTGCAACTCATAACCCTCACGGCGCATGGTCTCGACAAGCACAGAAAGGTGCAGCACACCACGGCCTGATACGATCCACTTATCCGTAGAATCCTCGAAAGGTTCTACGCGCAGTGCCAGGTTCTTCTCCAACTCTTTCTCCAGACGGTCGTTGATGTGGCGGGAGGTCACGAACTTGCCCTCCTTACCGAAGAACGGCGAGTCGTTGATCGTGAAGAGCATCGACATCGTCGGCTCATCAATAGCGATAGGCTCCAGAGGTTCCGGTTTCTCCAGATCGCACAGAGTGTCACCAATCTCGAACTTCTCCAGTCCGATGACGGCACAGATATCGCCGCAGTCCACCCCGTCGGTACGCACATGTCCCATGCCCTCGAAGGTGTGCAGTTCCTTGATCTTGGTCTTCTCCATCGAACCGTCACGATGGGCAATCGTCACCTGCATGCCATCCTTCAGCCGTCCACGATGAACACGTCCCACGGCGATGCGGCCCTGATAGCTCGAGTAGTCGAGCGAGGTGATGAGCATCTGCGGGGTGCCCTCAATCTGCTGCGGAGCAGGTATCACCTCGATAATCTTATCAAGCAGATAGGTGATATTGTCGGTAGGTGTCTTCCAATCCTCACCCATCCAACCGTTCTTGGCTGATCCATAGACAACGGGGAAATCGAGCTGGTCTTCGGTAGCGTTGAGTGAGAACATCAGGTCAAACACCATCTCATAGACCTCCTCAGGTCGGCAATTGGGCTTGTCAACCTTGTTCACCACCACAATGGGTTTCAGTCCTATCTGAAGAGCCTTCTGCAGCACGAAACGTGTCTGTGGCATAGGTCCCTCGAAGGCATCGACGAGCAGCAGACAGCCGTCGGCCATATTCAACACACGCTCCACCTCACCGCCGAAGTCGGAGTGTCCCGGTGTATCTATGATATTGATCTTGACGCCCTTCCAGTTGATGGATACGTTCTTCGAAAGAATGGTGATGCCTCTCTCACGCTCCAAATCGTTGGCATCAAGTACTTGATTGCTGAGATTCTGTCCCTCACGGAAGAGATTTCCCGCCAGCATCATCTTGTCCACAAGTGTAGTCTTACCGTGGTCTACATGTGCAATAATTGCGATATTTCTGATATCCTGCATACCTATTTATATAAAAACGGGTGCAAAGGTACGAATATTTTTCGAAAAAGTTTGCTGTATCAGAAAAAAGTTGTACCTTTGCACCCGCATTTCGGAAAATCCGGAGCATTTGACGACGTAAACCGCCCGTGATTAGGCAGGCTGAAGCGTCTGAAAGATGTTATTGCAAACAACAAATAATCACAAATTATCATGTATTTAGACAAAGCCAAGAAAGAAGAGATCTTCGGCCAGTATGGTAAGAGTGCTCAGGACACCGGCTCTGCAGAGTCTCAGATTGCCCTGTTCAGCTATCGTATCTCTCACCTGACAGAGCACCTGAAGAAGAACCACAAGGACCACAACACAGCCCGTTCACTGACCATGCTCGTCGGTAAGCGCCGCAAGCTGCTGAAGTATCTCTACAATAACGATATCAATCGTTATCGTGCCATCATCAAGGCTCTCGGTCTCCGTAAGTAAGACCTGGAGAAAAGTCAAATTTAAAGGCTCGCTAATCGCGAGCCTTTATTATTTTCACATTTTCCTGTGACACATTCTCTGTGACATTCTGGAACACGGCATCCTCGTTGGCGCGGATGGTGATGTTCTTCAGACGGATGTTGTCGATAGGCATCTCCGGGAGGCCGTTGAACTCCATAGCACGGCCAGCACCGTTGCACACCACATCCTGAATGAAGATATTCCGGAAGATGGGTGTCGTCTCATCGACAGGCACCTTTGTCAAATTATCGGGCACAATGCCTGCTGCCTTCATCTCAGAAACAGACTTACCGCCATAATACATATTGAAAGTAATGGCGTCGGTGATGATATCCATCATCGAGATATTCTGGATATAGATGTTCTCGACAATACCACCACGTCCCCGCTTAGACTTGAAGCGCAGTCCCACGTCGGTACCGAGGAACTGGCAATTACTGACCTTGAAGTTACGCACACCGCCACTCATCTCTGAGCCTACGACGAAGCCCCCATGACCAGCAAAGACCGTACACCCGTCGACGACGACATTCTCACAAGGCATGCCACGCTTACGACCATCGGCATCCTTTCCACTCTTGATGCAGATGCCATCGTCGCCGGCATCGAAACGGGAATTGACGATAAGGGCGTTCTTGCACGACTCGAGGTCGAGGGCATCACCATTCTGGGCATAGGAAGGGTTGCGCGCGAGTACATTATCTATAATAATATTCTCACACATCAGCGGATGAATGTTCCAGGCGGGAGAGTTTTGGAAGATGACACCTTGCAGCAATACGTTCTTGCAACTGACGAGACTGATCATCACCGGACGGAGGAAACGATGGATGGCATTCCACTCGGCATCGGTCTTGGCCGTCGGCACATTGAGTTCGGCACCCTTCTCGCCAAGGGCATAGCTCTCGGAGGGCACCCAATAGTCATCGCGCAACTTCTTGCCGCCTGGGCGCTGAACGATATCCTTCCACATGCCTTCAGACACCTTTGCACGTTTGACAGGACGCCAATACTGACCATTACCGTCGATGACACCGTCTCCCGTGATAGAGATATTCGTGGCTCCCACAGCAGAGAGCGGCGACTGACAGCGACGGGTGTCAAGACCCTCAAACGACGTCTTGATAATGGGATAGAGACTCTCATCGGCAGCAAAACGAATGACGGCACCCATCTCAAGATGGAGGTCGATATTGCTCTTGAGAACGATGGGACCCGTATACCATACGCCGGCAGGAACAATGAGATGTCCCCCACCCTTGGCAGTCAGAGCATCAACAGCTTTGGCAAAGGCGTCGGTACAGAGACTGATACCTGTAGGGTCGGCACCAAAGTCCTTCACACAGACTTTATTGTCAGGGATGACGGGGGCCTTCACTTCAGGCATTTCAAACGGCAGGTTGTCTGTATACTTCTTGTACGGGTTCTGGGCATTCAGACACAGGAACGTACAAAGACAGAAAGACAAAAGAATGTTCTTTCTCGAAAGAAGAACAGTTGTACATTTCTTCATCATAACTTCAAGTTTTTAGTTGTTATAGTTTGTGTTTATTGCATTATTTCCTTGAGGGGAATCATCACGAAGTCGCGCTCATGCATCAGCGGATGCGGAATCTGGAGCTCGGGGGTATCGATGGTCTCGTCGTCGTAGAGCAGGATGTCGATGTCGATAGGACGGTCACGATATGCACCACCCTTATGATGACGCCCGAGTTCACGCTCTATCTGCTGAGTGACATGCAGCAGTTTCATTGGCAAAAGCGTTGTCTCACAATAGATGGCGCAGTTGAGGAACATATTACCGGAGGTGAACCCCCAGGGTCTCGTCTCAATGACCGACGAACGACGGATCACCTTCCCTATCCGCTCACCGATAAGCTCTATGGCACGTGACAACTGAGCCTCTCTGTCACCTTGATTAGAGCCCAATCCTAAATATACGCGATGAACCATCTACTATCAACAAAATCAATCGTCTACTATGAGTAAGGCATCACCGAAGCATCCGAACTTATAGCCGTGCTTGACAGCATTCAGATAACACTCGTACACCAGGTCATAGGTGCCGAAAGAGCACTGTATCATCATCATCGGCGACTCGGGATGGTAGAAGTTTGCCACAAGGGCATTAGACATGCCGAACTCGTAAGGCGGGAATATGAACTTGTTGGTCCATCCCTCAAACTCCTTGAGCAAGCCATCGGTTCCTACGGCACTCTCTGTGGCACGGGCGGTACTCACACCAACAGAACAGACACGATGACCCGTTTCCTTAGTCCTATTGACGATATCACAGGCCTCCTTGTTGACGAACATCTGTTCCGACGACATCTTGTGCTTCGTCAAGTCTTCCACTTCAATGGTGTCGAAGTTGCCAAGACCGCAGTGCAGGGTGATATAGGCGAAGTTGATGCCGCGTATCTCCATACGCTTCAGAAGCTCACGGCTGAAGTGCAGACCTGTTGCTGGAGCGGTGACGGCACCTTCACTCTTGGCATAAATGGTCTGGAACTTATCCATATCCTCAGGTGTAGCTGGCCGTTTGTCGATGATATAGCGAGGCAGCGGGGCAGCACCTAAGGCGAAGAGCTCCTGCTTGAACTCATCGTGGGGACAGTCGTAGAGGAATCTCAGCGTGCGTCCCCGGCTCGTGGTGTTGTCGATCACTTCAGCCACCATAGGCCCGTCGTCCTCAAAGAACAACTTGTTACCAATACGTATCTTTCGTGCCGGCTCCACCAGGACGTCCCATAGTCTGAGGTCACGGTTCAGTTCTCGCAGCAGGAACACCTCGATCTTGGCATCAGTCTTTTCCTTCGTGCCGTAAAGGCGGGCGGGAAACACCTTCGTATCGTTGAAGATAAAGGTGTCGTCCTCGTCGAAATAGTCAAGGATGTTACGAAACTCAAGATAGACGGGATTCCCTTCTTTGTCTTTCAGGTCGTCACCGTTCTCGTCTTTCTTCGTCATCTCTATCTTACCGCTCTTGCGGTGAGCCACCATCAAGCGGCATTCGTCACGATGATAGGTCGGTTCGAGGGCTATCAGTTCCTCCGGGAGTCTAAACTTAAACTGTGATAACTTCATATATTATTAATGCTTCAATTTTTCAATTTTTCTTCCAGCCAGGCTGGAAACTCGTCGAACGTCAGGCAATTCTCAATACGGACATCGCCCACCCGGGTACGACAGAGAGCCGTCAGGAAAGCACCGCTGCCAAGGGCATATCCGATGTCTCGGGCCAGCGACCGGATATAGGTGCCTTTGCCGCAGACCACCCTTATTGACATCTGCATGGCCACAGGGTCGAAGGCTGTCAGTTCTATCTCATCGATACGCACCGGCTTGGCTGCAAGTTCGACTTCCTTTCCCTTGCGAACCAGTTCGTATGCTCTATCACCAGCCACCATACAGGCAGAATAGACCGGCGGTACCTGCATTTGGTCGCCGACAAACTGCGAGAGCGTCTCAAGGATCATTTCCCGAGTGATGTGCTTCGTCGGATAGGTAAAATCAACGGTGTGCTCCTTATCGAAGCTGGCCGTTGTGGCACCCAACTGCAGCGTGGCGGTATACTCCTTCGTGTGGAGCTGCAACTGCTCTATCTGCTTGGTGGCCTTCCCTGTGCAAAGTATCAGCACGCCGGTCGCCAACGGGTCGAGGGTGCCAGCATGTCCCATCTTCACCCGCTTCACATGTAGCCGTTTCGACACCACATAGCGGATATGGGCCAATGCCCCGAAACTCGACATGCGGTAGGGTTTGTTGATATAGATATAGGCGCCCTCGCGAAAGTCCATTTAGTCGACCATTGCTAATGAATGACCAGTGAGCAGCAGCACCAAAATGATGCCACCCACGATGATGCGGTAAATACCAAAGGCCTTGAAACCGTATTTGGTAAGGAAAGCCACGAACCACTTCATAGCCAGCAGTGCCACGACGAAAGCCACCACACAGCCCAGCAGGAGTAAAGTGATATTATGTGATGTCGCCCATGCAGCGTCTTCCTTCACCAAGTCGAGCAGGTCGAGCAGCGTGGCACCGGCCATCGTCGGCACAGCCAGGAAGAACGAGAACTCTGCAGCACGCAGGCGCGTCAGTCCCTGAGTCATACCACCCACAATGGTCGCCATCGAGCGCGACACACCAGGAATGACCGAGATACACTGATAGAGGCCGATGCGGAAGGCCCGTTTCTCATTCACCTTAGTGGCTTCGCTGCCCTTATTGAACAGACGGTCGCAATAGAGCATGAACACACCGCCCACCACCAGCATGATGGCCACCACCAACACGCTGTCGAGCAACCAGTCGAGCAGCCCCGACTTCTTAGCCAGTAAGCCAATCACCACAGCGGGAACTACTCCCACAATGAGGAGCCAGTAGAAATAATACTTATGCTTCAAGCGCTGCCACCAGGAGCTGCCCTCAGGGGGTGGTGTATGGTCGAAATGGAAGAACTTCTTCCAATAAAGGCACACCACCGAGAGGATGGCACCGAACTGAATAATAAAGGTAAAGGCGTGCACGAAGGGATCGCCCTGTGGGACACCCAGCAGGTTCTGGGTAATAATCATATGACCCGTCGAGGAGACTGGCAGGAACTCTGTCAGTCCTTCAACGACGGCAATAATAACTGTTTGAATCCAATCCATCTTAAACTATCAACTAATCCTTCGGTTTGCGAATGACCGCATAAATCATCGACACAAATCCCAACAGGCATACCACTGGAGCCACCTTTATGCGGCGTGCGCTGAAGATGTCGGGTTCATACATCGCATCCGAAGATGCAGGACCTGTCATCAGCAAAAAACCAATCACCACCACTACCATTCCGATAGCCAGCAGTATGAAGTTCGTCTTATCAAATGCAAAATTTCTCTTGTCCATTATCTTACTCTTAACTATGAATTGTCAACTCTTAACTATATCTTATACAACTCTCCTGCCGGCATACGGAGGAACCTGTTCACTGAAATGTAGGAACATGTCAGCGTAATCACCAGTCCGAAGGCCAGCACAGCCACAGCCGTAATCACCAGTTCGCGCCAAGTGATAATCCGCAGGATGCCTGGCTCGTAGGAATAGAGGGCATACATGGCACCGCCCAGCACAAGGATGGCGATGACGGCGGCAATGACGCCCACCAACAACCCCTGTTGCATGAAAGGCTTGCGGATGAAACCCCACGAAGCCCCTACCAGTTTCATCGTGTGGATAAGGAAACGTCGGGAGTAGACGCTCAGTCGCACCGTGTTGTTGATCAGTGAGAACGAGATGAACGTCAGCAGTAGCGCCAGCACCAGCAACAGGATGTTCAGCTTGGCCAGGTTACGGTTCACAGTGTCCATCAGATCCACCTGATAGCTCACATCGGCCACCTTCGTGTTCTTCCGCAACTCGTCGCTGATCCATGCCAGCGAGTCGGCGTTGGCATAGTCCGACTGCAGCTGCAACTCGACCGTAGCAGGGAACGGGTTCATGCCCAGGAACTCCGAAGGGTCGGAGCCCATGGCAGCCGTCTGTTCCTTCAGCGCTTGTTCGCGACTGATGAAACTGACTTCCTTTGAGAACGGCCTATGACCGAGGTCCTGACAGAACTGCTTCGCGTCATCCTCAGCAACCTGATCGCCAAGTACGACCGTCACCGTCAAGTTCTCCCTCACCCACCGCGACAGGTTACGCGAAGTCTGCACTGAGAACACAACCAGCCCCAGCAGCACCAACACCATCGACGTACTGATACACAGTGTAACCAACTGCACACCCTGACGGCGGCCAGTCTTCTCTTGTCGTCTTTTCATGTAGGTTTACGTACGTAATCTTTTGAATTCGGATGCAAAGGTACAACAAAAAAGTGAAAAGTGAATAGTGAAGTGTGAAAAATTTGCTACCGCCATGCAAAAAATAGCAAATCGTAAATCGTAAATCGTAAATCTTTATTAACTTTGCACCCCGTATGAGTACGATTATATATCCCTCGCCCGTCTTCGGACCTGTTCACAGCCGACGGCTGGGCATTTCCTTAGGCATCAACCTGCTGCCTGCCGACGGCAAGGTCTGTTCCTTCGACTGCATCTATTGCGAATGTGGTTTCAACGAAGACCACCGTCCTACCCTGCCCCTGCCTACTCGAGAAGAAGTGGCTGCCAAACTCGAAGTCAAACTGAAAGAGATGGTAGCCGATGGCCAGCTGCCCGACGTGCTGACCTTTGCCGGCAACGGCGAGCCCACCTGCCACCCCCACTTTGCTGAGATCATCGGCGACACCATCCGCCTGCGCAACCAGTATTGTCCCAAGGCGAAGGTCTCCGTACTGAGCAACGCCACCATGATCCACCGTCAGGCTGTTCACGACGCCCTGATGCTTGTAGACAACAACATACAGAAACTCGACACCGTCGACCCCACATATATAAATAAGGTAGACCACCCCAATGGCACTTACGACGTCCGTCTCATCATCGACCGTCTGAAAGCCTTCCAAGGGCATGTCATCATCCAGACCATGTTCATGCGGGGCATCGCCGCTGGAGAATCAGTCGACAATACCGGCGACGAATATGTCGCCCCCTGGCTTGAGGTCGTAAAGGACATTGCTCCTCAGCAGGTGATGATCTACACCATCGACCGTGAGACGCCCACTCAGGGTCTGCTCAAGGCCACCCACGAACAGCTCGACCAGATCCGCGACCGTGTCATCGCAGCAGGCATCCCTTGCACCGCCTCGTATTAAGGTGGGAGATTTGCAAACGGAGAAACTCGTTTTAGAAAGCCTCTACGTATTTTAATACCCGTTCCATGAAGTCTTCATTGAACAGATCCTCAAACGCGTAAAACTGTGGATGCTCGATATAGGCATCAAACATCTGCTTCTCCCTGTCGTCTTTGAATGCGAATCCGCCTTTGTTGTAGATGACCTTGGCATAAACATACCAGATCGCTTCAACGTTGACACCACTCCACATCTCTCTGTCTGACTGCTCTATCTGGTTGTTCCTTATACAGAGATCAAGCATGCTCCGCAACTGGCTTCTGCTCATCCGGCTGATAACGGCATCCTGTGCAAGCATGTATTTGAAGACGACAGAAAGTAAGGTATAACGACCTTTTGCGATATCCTCTTCACTTTTCATCAACTCTACCTTCTGCCAGTTCAGGTCAAGATACAACAGGAACGGATGGACCAGATCGTCTCTACCCATCAGTTCGCGCAGGCCGTTGAATTCATTATATAGCGCCATATACCCTGCTTGGAAATCATTAAAGGCAAAGAAGTCGATGGCAAATGGATAATCCAGACAAACGAGGATAAGATCTTCTGTGCGCATGCTGCCAAGCAGATGGTCAGGCAACTGCAGCATTGCGTGCCTTTCCTGTACGTCCAGAGCACGCCACTCATCGGAGCCGGCTTTTATCGGATAGGTATAGACATGGGTGCAGACCCAAGGGGCAGAGGCGGCCACAGCCGTTTCGAGTGACTCCTGAGTCGCGACCGTCTGCTGCTGGCCAGCCTCATCATATAGTTCTGTGGTCGTCTGTGCCCTGCTGGGATATTCCAAGAGATAGTGCCCGCCGTTTATGCTACTATGATAGACCTTCAGATATGGATTGCTTTTTATCTTCTCCTGAAGCCATGCTGGCTGACGGCTATCCTCCTCTGCCATGTAAAATGCCTTTTGGAGAGGTATGGCAGATGCGATCGTGTCGATATTCCCATAACCATCATCACTGCTGCTACACCCGCTCAGCCCTGCTATCGCCAGAACCAAGACGCTCATCCATAAGATACTCTTTGTCATAATCGTCTTCTATAATGTACATAATTAGATGTTAATCTATTTATATATAGTGTGATGGAAGACGGTATTACTGCATCGTTGTATACTTATTTAACAGATTTAACAGTTTTTGCCAAATCGGAAGGGATTCCGATGGGCACTCACTCGCTCCACAAGATAGAGAGGCAGCACATTAAAATGCCACCTCTAGGCGCAAAGGTGCCAGACCCCTATGCGCCCTTCAGTAGTTGTTCAATGGCGGCGACTACTGCACTCGGATTAGAGGGCCAGGGAACACCGCCGGGGACGAGTCGCCCAGTGGTATCTACAAGTCGGTAGGTGGGGAAACCACTCACCTCCAGATAACGCTCGATGGCACTTTCCTGTGTTTTAGGCAAGTTGTAGTGAATAGCATTGTCGGTGTCAAGATGATTCTGGCGGATGTAAATGCGCCATGCCTCATCAGGACTGTTGTTGCAGAAATAGAGATAGACGACGGGCTTGCCTTCCAGCATTTTCTTTAAGGCTGGCACATACTCCATTTGGCCACGGCAAGGACCACACCATGTACCCCACACATCCACATAGATGACATATCCCCGGAATGGTGCTGTGATGAACTCGAATAGTGCTTTCCCATCAGTGATGTCCTTCAGTTCTTCTTCTGGCACACGCAATGAGGCGGGAGAGCCTGCTT